>Ga0256405_10008969_pt1 | contig 13937 bp, 9 predicted proteins | sample RumenRJG_02DNA_FD_189096 | JGI IMG/M metagenome (GOLD analysis project Ga0256405, IMG submission 189096) | Bovine rumen microbial communities from Lethbridge, Alberta, Canada - RJG_02 | ecosystem: Host-associated > Mammals > Digestive system > Stomach > Rumen | place: Canada: Alberta | collected...
GGGACGCACAAACTTTGTGTAAAAATCTCTGCGGTTTCCGAAAAATGCAGCAAAACGCCCTTCGCGCCGGCACGACAAAATTTTCGCTTCATCTTGTCAGGGCGCGCGCTCCGTGTTATAATTTATCAGTTAAAGTATATCAACCGGGAGGATAGCCCCTTGGAACGTGAAAAGGTATTGGTCAGCGCCGAGGAAACGGCGCGGCAAAAGGAATATATGGATAAGGTGCGCGCGCTGCACGAGCGGCGCACGACGAAGCCGCTGGCCTACGTCCACACCTACGGCTGCCAGCAGAACGTGGCGGACGGCGAGCGGCTGATGGGAATGCTGCGCGAGATGGGCTGCGAGTTCACCGACGATACGAAGCGCGCCGACATCGTGCTGATGAACACCTGCGCCATCCGCGAGAACGCGGAGAAAACCGTTTACGGGATGCTCGGCCAGCTCACGCACACCAAGGCGGCGAATCCCGACCAGATCATCTGCCTGTGCGGGTGCATGGCACAGCAGCCGCGCGTGGCGGAAAAGGTGAAAACCAGCTACCGCCACGTCGATCTCGTGCTCGGTCCGCAGGCCGAGTGGCGCTTCCCCGAGCTCTTGTACCGCGCCTACACCGAGCGCGGCCGCGTCTTTTCCATCGACGACGAGCCAGGCCGCATCGCAGAGGACATCCCCGTCTACCGCGCTGGCGGCGTGAGCGCGTGGGTGAGCATTATGTACGGCTGCAACAACTTCTGCTCGTACTGCATCGTGCCCTACGTCCGCGGCCGCGAACGCAGCCGCGAGCCGGAGCAGATCGTGCGCGAGGTCCGCGAGCTGGTCGCGGCGGGCTATAAAGAGATCACGCTGCTCGGTCAGAACGTCAACAGCTACGGCAAGGATCTCGGCACGGGCTGCGATTTTGCCGACCTTCTCGCGGAGATCGACCGGATCGACGGCGACTACTGGGTGCGCTTCATGTCCAGCCAGCCCAAGGACGCGACGCCCAAGCTCTTTGACACGATGGCGGCGAGCCGCCATGTGACGCATCAGCTGCACCTGCCCGTCCAAAGCGGCAATGACCGCGTGCTGCGCGCGATGAACCGCCCCTATACCCGCGCGGGCTACCTCGAGATGATCCGCTATGCCCGCAGGGTCATGCCCGACCTCGTGCTCACGAGCGACATCATCATCGGCTTCCCCGGCGAGACCGAGGCGGAAGCGATGGACACCGTAAGTCTGATCAACGAAGTCCATTTCGACGCGCTCTTTACGTTTATCTTCTCTCCTCGCCCGGGCACGCCCGCCGCGAAGCTGGACGATCCCACGCCGCGCGAGGAAAAGCAGAAGTGGTTCGACGCGCTCTGCAACGCCCAGAACGCCATCAGCGCGGAAAAGCACGCCGCCTACATCGGCAGGACCGTGCGCGTGCTGGTCGAGGGCGAGAGCGACGACGCGGACTGGCCGCTCTCCGCGCGCACCGAGGGCAACCGCCTCGTGCGCATGAAGGGCGACAAGAGTCTTATCGGAACGTTCACCACAGCAAAAATTTCGGGCAGCAACACCTGGGCGCTCTACGGAGCCGCGGAGGAAACGATATGAAGATCACCACCTTACTGGAAAACAAGACCACCTGCGATGCGCTCCGCTGCGAGCACGGGCTTTCGCTCTACATTGAAACAGCAAAGCATAAAATTCTCTTCGACTCCGGCGCGAGTGACGCCTTCTGGGAAAACGCCAAGGCGCTCGGCATCGACCTCGCACAGGTCGATATCGCCTTTCTCTCCCACGCGCACAACGACCACTGCGGCGGCCTGCTGACCTTCCTGCGGGGCAACCGCACCGCGAAGGTCTATCTTCAGAAGGAGGCCTTCGGTGATTACTATGTCGTGACGCCGACGAAATGCGCCTTCATCGGTCTCGATCCCAAGCTGCACGAGTACGCCGACCGCTTCGTGATGGCCGAGGGCGTGACGAAGATCGACGAGGAGCTGACGCTCTTCTCCGGCATCCAGACGCACGAGCTCCTGAGCGAGGCGAACGCCACGCTGCGCGAAAAGGTCGGCGGGGACTATCCCCGCGACACCTTCCGCCACGAGCAGGACCTGCTGGTGACGGAGCACGGCAAAACCGTCCTCTTTGCCGGCTGCGCCCACAGCGGCATCGTCAACATCATCAACCGCGCGGAGGACATTCTGGGCCGTGCGCCGGACTATGTGTTCGCGGGCTTCCATCTCTACAATCCTTCACTTGGCCAAAGCGAGCCGAGAGCCCTTGTGGACGCGGTGGGCGAGCGCCTGCGCGCGCGGAAAGCGACACGCTATGTCACCGGCCACTGCACCGGCGACGACGCTTACGCCTGGCTGCACGAAACGCTGGGCGACCGCCTCGCCTACATGGCGACCGGAACGACCTTTACGATCTGATTTTTTAGAAAGTGAGCAACGAACATGGCAGACCTCACGCCGATGATGCGCCAATATCTTGAGATCAAGGAGCAGAATAAGGATTCCATCCTCTTTTTCCGTCTCGGCGACTTCTACGAGATGTTCAACGAGGACGCGAAGCTCGCCGCGCGCGAGCTGGATCTCGTTCTCACCACGCGCGACCGCGGCAAATCCGCCGAGGAGCAGACGCCGATGTGCGGCATCCCGTACCATTCGAGCGACGGCTACATCGCGCGGCTCATCGCCAAGGGCTACAAGGTCGCCATCTGTGAGCAGACCGAGGACCCCGCGCTCGCCAAGGGACTCGTCAAGCGCGACATCATCCGCGTCGTCACCCCCGGCACGGTGATCGACAGCGCGTGTCTGGACGACCGGCGCGGCAACTTCCTGTGCGGCGTGTTCCTCGACGAGCAGAACGCGGGCGTCGCGTTCTGCGATATGTCCACAGGCCACACGCACGTCACCGCCTTTTCCGGCGCGGACCGTGCGGAGCATCTGTGCAATGAGCTTGCGCGCTTCTCGCCCGCCGAAGCGGTGCTGAGCGCGGGCGCGTATGCGGACGAGGAGCTGAAAGCCCTGCTTGCCGACAGACTCTCCTGCCGCGTGGAGCGCGGCGACGCGCGCTTCGACTTGAAGGCGGCGGAAAAAGCCGTGCTCGCGCAGTACGGTGAAGATGCCTATGCCTCGCTCCCGCGCAACAACCCCGCCGCGGCGCTCGCGCTCGGCGGCCTTCTGAGCTATCTGCACGAAACGCAGAAGAGCGACCTATCCTACATCAGCGATCTTGAATACTACGAGCAGGGCCGCTTCATGGAGCTGGACCTCTCCGCCCGCCGCAATCTGGAGCTGACGGAGACCATCCGCGGCAAGGAAAAGCGCGGGAGTCTGCTTTGGGTACTTGACAAAACGAAAACCGCCATGGGCGCGCGCTGCCTGCGTTCCTGGCTGGAGCGTCCTCTGCGCGAGGTCGCTGCCATCACACGCCGCTCGAACGCCATCGGCGCGCTGGTGAACGACACGATGGCGCGCGAGGAGCTGGTCCTCGCCCTCTCCGGCATCAGCGACATGGAGCGGCTCATCGGCCGCATCGTCTACGGCACGGCGGGCGGGCGCGACCTCGTCTCGCTGCGTAATTCCATCGAGCAGCTCGCCGCCGTGCGCGAGCAGCTCGCGCACTTCACCACGGGCCGGCTCGGCGAGCTTTCGCAGGAGCTCGATCCGCTCACGGACATCGCCGCGCGCATCGCCGAGACCATCGTGGACGAGCCGCCGTTCTCCGTGCGCGAGGGCGGCTTCATCCGCAAGGGCTTCAACGCCGAGGTCGACCGCCTGCACGACATTCTCTCCGGCGGCAAGGGGCTGCTCGCCTCCATTGAAACGAAGGAAAAGGAACGCACCGGCATCCGCACGCTGAAGATCGGCTACAACAAGGTCTTCGGCTACTACATCGAGGTCTCCAATTCCTTCAAGGATCAGGTGCCCGACACCTACATCCGCAAGCAGACGCTCGTCAACGGCGAGCGCTACATCACGCAGGAGCTCAAGGACCTGGAGCAGGAGATCCTGACCGCGGGGGAGCGTGACAACGCGCTCGAATACGAGCTCTTCTCCGCCCTGCGCGACGAGATCTGCGCGGGCGCCGAGCGCATCCAGAAGACCGCCGCCGCAGTCGCGGAGCTTGACACGCTCGCGTCGCTTGCCGTCGTCGCGGTCAAGAACAGCTACTGCTGCCCGGTGGTGGACGATTCCGGCGTGATCGAGATCCACGACGGCCGCCATCCGGTCGTCGAGCGCGTGCTGAAGGACGCCCTCTTTGTGCCGAACGACACCTATATGGGCGAAAAGGAAAACCGCGTCGCCATCATCACAGGCCCCAATATGGCGGGTAAATCCACCTATATGCGTCAGGTCGCGCTCATCACGCTCATGGCGCAGATCGGCTCGTTCGTTCCCGCCCGCGCCGCCCGCATCGGCATGGTGGACCGCATCTTCACCCGCATCGGCGCGAGCGACGACCTGGCCGGCGGCCAGTCCACCTTCATGGTCGAAATGAGCGAGGTCGCGGAAATCCTGCGGCAGGCGACGGCGCACTCGCTGCTGATCTTAGACGAGATCGGCCGCGGCACCTCGACCTTCGACGGCATGAGCATCGCCCGCGCGGTGCTCGAGTTCTGCGCCGACCGCAAAAGGCTCGGCGCGAAAACGCTCTTCGCCACCCATTACCACGAGCTCACCGAGCTGGAGGGCACGCTCGCGGGCGTGAAAAACTACAACATCGCCATCAAAAAGCGCGGGGAGGACCTTGTGTTCCTCCGCAAGATCATTCCCGGCGGAGCCGACCGCAGCTACGGCATCGAGGTCGCCAAGCTCGCGGGACTGCCGAAGGAGGTCGTCTCCCGCGCGAAGAAAATACTGGAGGAGCTGGAGGCCGGCGGCAGCTATATCCCGCCGCGCGAGGAGCGCGAGCAGGTAAGTCTTGACGCCATCGGCGAAGCCGAGGTGCTCGACGCGCTGCGCCGCGCCCAGCCGGACACCATGTCGCCCATCGAGGCGATGCAGCTGCTCTACGACCTGAAAAAGAAGCTCCCGAACTAACCCCGAAACAGACAGAAAGGGTCTATCCACATGGCAAAAAAAGCCGCTACCTCCCACATGAATCAGACCGAGCGCGTCGCGGGGACGATCTTCTTTATCGTCTATCTGCTCGTGCTGCCGCTGCTGGCCAACAAGCTCTTTGGCATTGTCGAGGTCCTGCTCGACACGAAGATCAGCGACTCGCTGGCGAACATCATCTACTACTATGTGCTCTTCGCCATCGTGCTGCTGCTCTTTCACTCGTTCCTCGCGCACACGACGAGCCGCTTCCTCGGCGGCGTGAGCCGCGCGATGACGACGTTCTGCATGGGCCTTCTGGTCTTTTACGGCGCGAACGAGCTCTTCTACCGCGTGGCGAACGTGCTCTTCAACAGCCGCACCAACCTCAACGACATGACCATCGCCGCGTCCATCAACGCCGCGCCGCGCCTGACGGCGCTCATCATCGTCTTTCTCGCCCCCTTTGTGGAGGAGGTCCTTTTCCGCGGCCTCGTGTTCGGCTGCCTGAAGGAAAAGAGCCGCGTCGCCGCCTACGTCATCTCCTGCGTGCTCTTCGCGTTCATGCACGTGTGGACCTTCGCTCTCTCCTCGTGGGACTGGAGTTATCTCATCCTCATGCTGCAATACCTCGTTCCCGGCCTCGTCTTCGCGTGGGCGTTCGACCACTCCGGCACGCTCTGGACGTCCATCCTGCTCCACGCGACCGTCAACGCGCTGGCTCTCTGGGCCATCGTCGGATAAGGAGAATACCATGCCGCACATCGAACAGCTATCCCCCCATATCGCCAATCTCATTGCCGCCGGCGAGGTCGTCGAGCGTCCCGCGAGCGTTGTCAAGGAGCTTTTGGAAAACGCCATCGACGCGGGCGCGAGGAACGTCACCGTCGAGCTGCAAAACGGCGGGCTGACCTATCTGCGCGTCACGGACGACGGCTGCGGCATCGCGCCCGACGAGCTGCCCACCGCCTTTCTGCGCCACGCGACGAGCAAGCTCCGCACCGCCGCCGATCTGGCCGCCATCGGCACGCTCGGCTTCCGCGGCGAAGCGCTCGCCGCCATCGCGTCCGTTTCTCACCTGGATATTTTCTCGCGTCAGACGGGCGCCGCGAGCGGCGCGACGCTGCATCTTGACGGCGGCAAGCCGCTCTCCGTCGAGCCCGCGGGCTGTCCCGAGGGCACGAGCATCATCGTGCGCGACCTTTTTTACAACACGCCCGCGCGGCTGAAGTTCATGAAGCAGGACCGCGCCGAGGCGACCGCCATTGCGGGCCTTGCCGCGCACATCGCGCTCTCGCACCCCGATATTTCCTTCCGTCTCATCAAGGACGGCAGGGAGGAGCTGCACACCCCGGGCGACGGTAAACCCCTCAGCGCCGTCTACGCCGCGCTGGGCCGCGATTTCGCCCTCGCGCTGGTCGAGGTCCACGGGCGCGACGGTCAGCTCGCCGTTGACGGCTTTGTGACCAAGCCCCTCGCGGGCCGCGGCACGCGAGGGATGCAGACCTTTTTCGTCAACGGCCGCTTCATCAAATCCCAGCTTCTCACCGCCGCGGTGGAGGAAGCCTACGCAAACCGTCTGATGAAGGGCAAATTCCCCGGCTGCGTGCTGAACGTCACGCTGCCGGCGGACATGGTGGACGTGAACGTCCACCCCGCCAAGACGGTCGTGAAATTCCTCAACGAAAAGCAGATCTTCGACCTTGTGTACCACGCCGCGTCCGACGCGCTCGACCGCGACGGCGCGCCCGAGCCGCAGCACACACCGCCAAAGCCGACCGCGCAGGCTCCCAAGCCGCAGGAGTTTTACCGCAGCATGACAGCGCAGGAGTGGCGCGCGCAGAACGAGGCCAAAAGGCCGGAGCCGCCCAAAAAGGACGCGCCGTTCATCGCCGTCACGTCCGCCTCGATCGAGCTGGGCGGGCGCGTGAGTGTCAGCGACTTCGTCCGCCGCACACCGGCTCCCCCGGCGAAAAAGCCGGAGGACGGACATATCCTTCCGAAGATGGTCGAGGCGGCCTTCATGCCGCCGCGCGATGAAGCGGCAAAGCCGGAAGCACCCGCCGCACCCGTTTTCGCCGTGCAGACCACGCTCGAGACCGCGCCCGCCGAGCCGGAGCAGACGGCGATCGAGCCGGAGCCGGTCATACCGTGGCGCATCGCGGGCGAGGTGCTCGACACCTACATCGTCTGCGAGGACGCGGAGAAAACCGTTTGGCTCATCGACAAGCACGCCGCGCACGAGCGCGTGAATTTCGACCGCTTCAAGGCAAATCTTGAGCCCATCATGTCGCAGGAGCTGCTGACTCCCGTGGTCGCGCAGTTCGCCGCAGCGGAGTACACCGCTCTTGTCGGACAGCTCGCGCTGCTGCGCGAGTTCGGCTTTGCCTGCGAGGAGTTCGGCGACGGCGCGATTTTGATCCGCGCCCTGCCCGCCGACATTCCCGCCGAGGACGCCGCGGCAAGTCTTGAGGACCTTGCAGGCCGCCTCGTCGAGACGCACCACGCCGACCCCGAGAGCGCCCGCGACGCGCTGCTGCACACCATGGCCTGCAAGGCCGCCATCAAGGGCGGCTGGAAGAGCGATGAGCGCGAGCTTCGCGTGCTGGTGGATAAGGTGCAGTCGGGCGAGGTCCGATTCTGCCCGCACGGACGGCCCGTGGCCGTCAAGCTCACCAAATACGAGCTGGAAAAAATGTTCAAGCGCGCCTGAGCGCGGAAAGGAGACGTCATGCCGCCCAAGGTAGTTTGCATCGTCGGCCCGACCGGCTGCGGAAAGACCGGACTCGGCGTCGCGCTGGCCGAAAGGCTCGGCGGCGAGGTCGTCTCCTGCGATTCCATGCAGCTCTACCGCGGCATGGTCATCGGCACCGCCGCACCGACGGAGGCGGAGACGCGGGGCGTGCCGCACCACATGGTCGGCGTGATCGACCCGCGCGAGGATTACTCCGTGGCGCGCTACGCTGCGGACGCCGCCGAATGTGTGGACGGCATCCTCGCGCGCGGCAAGCTGCCCATCCTCGTCGGCGGCACGGGGCTGTACCTCGACGCGCTCCTGCGCGGACACGGTTACGCTCCCGGCACGACCGGCGGAGAGACGCGCAGGCTTCTGGAGCGGCGCTGGGACAACGAGGGCGGCGAGGCCCTCTTCGCCGAGCTGCGCTCCATTGATCCGGAAAGCGCCGCCGTGCTGCACCCGAACGACAAAAAGCGCGTCATCCGCGCGCTCGAGGTCTACCGCGAGACAGGGAAGACCATGTCGCGGCACAATGCCGACACCCGGCTCGTCCCGCCGCGCTACGAGCCCGTCTACCTCGGTCTTGCCTACGCCGACCGCGAGGAGATGAAGCGCATCATCGACCTCCGCGTGGACCAAATGGTCGCACAGGGTCTGTTTGACGAGGTGCGCGCTTTGGTCGAGAGCGGCGTGCCGCGCACGGCGACGGCGATGCAGGCCATCGGCTATAAGGAATGTCTGGGCTGTCTCGCGGGCGAATGCACGCAGGACGAGGCCGTCGCCGAGATCAAGCTCCGCTCGCGGCAGTACGCCAAGCGCCAGCTCACCTGGCTGCGGCGGAACAAGGATATTCACTGGTTCTACCGGAAAAATTCCCGCGATCTTCCCGCCGCTTTACAATTTTCGACAGAAATTCTCACGAACCTTGGCGTATCCTGATTTTATACGGACGGCACCCATAAAACCGCCGCCCGAATAAAAAGAAAGGGTACATCCAACATGAAAAAGACAGCCAATCTTCAGGACATTTTCCTCACCAAAGCCCGCAAGCAGGGCGTGCCGCTGACCGTGTTCCTCGTCAACGGCTTCCAGATGCGCGGCAGCGTGACCGGCTTTGACAGCTTCACCGTCGTTCTTTTGAGCGAGGGTCGGCAGCAGATGATCTACAAGCACGCGATCTCGACCATCGCGCCGCTGAGCCCCATCGACCTGCACGAGGCGGACGAGACCGGGGAGGAATGACCTGAGCCTCCCGAGGTGCCTATGAGATCCCGATCCCTATCGACAAAACTGATCTTTGTTTTCCTGTTTCTCGCGGTGGCCGCCTACTTCAGCGTGCAGGCCTACCGCTACTTCGTCGACCCGCAGACCACCACGCTCGTCTACGCTTACTCCAGCGAGGACGCCATCGCCGCGACCGGCTATTTCGCGCGCGACGAGCAGGTGATCGCGTGCAGCGAAACGCTTCTGGAGCTCGAGCGCGCCGAGGGTGAACGCGTGAACGCGGGCGGCACGCTCGCAACGGTCTACCGCAGCGAGAGCGCACTGAACGACCACCGTCAGCTCCGCGCGCTCCGGTCCCGGCTCGAGCAGCTGCGCTACGCGCGCGAGGCGTCCCGCGACGCCGAGACCGCGCTCAAGCTCGACGGCGACATCCGCGAGGACCTCTTTGCGCTGCGCGCTTCCCTTGCCGCAGGGAGCTGGACGAGCGTCGAGTCCTCCGGCGAGGAGCTGCGCACGACAGTCCTCAAGCGCGAATACGCCTATGCGGGCACGGACGATCTGGATGTGCGCATCGACGCGCTCAATGCCGAGATCAGCACGCTCTCCGGCCGTCTGGAGGGCGGCACACAAACGATCCGCGCGCCGTTTGCCGGCACCTACAGCGCCGTCGCCGACGGCTACGAGGCCGTTCTCACCCCCGCGGCGCTGGAGAATATGACCGTCGCGCAGTACGACGCCATCGCCCCGGAGGCGGCAAGCTCGACCGTGGGCCGGCTGATCGCCGGCGAGGAGTGGCGCTTCGTCACCGTGCTGAGCGCCGCAGACGCCGCGCGGCTGCAAAAGGGACAGGCCCTCAGCCTGCGCGCCGCGACCGGCGTGGACTTCGATCTTGACGTCACCGTCGAGCGCATCGGGCGTGAGGAGAACGGCCGCGTGATCGTCGTCCTGCGCGGCGGCAGCCATCTGGCCTATGTCACGCTCCTGCGCGCGCAGAACGTCGAGCTGATCCTCGCGCGCTACGAGGGACTGCGCATCCCCAAAAATGCCCTCCGCGTGGACGCGGACGGCAGCAGCGGCGTTTACTGCCTTGTGGGGCTGCGCGCCTACCGCAAGCCGGTGGAGGTCCTCTGGCAGGGCGAGGATTACTGCCTTGTCCGGCCCGTCGGCATCGAAACGACCAGTGAAAGCCTGCGCCAGCTCTACACGCTGCGCGCCGGCGACGAGGCGATCGTCTCGGCAAACGATCTATACGATGGAAAGGTGGTCGAATGAACATGAGCATTCGGGAAAACATTCAGCAGGTATGGGAAAACATTGCCGCCGCGGCGCTCTCCGCCGGGCGCAGGCCCGAGGACATCACGCTTGTCGGCGCGAGCAAGATGAACGACGCCGCGGCCTGCCGCGAGGCCATCGCCGCGGGCATCGACGCGCTCGGCGAGAACCGCGTGCAGGAGATGACGCAGAAGCTCGCGGAGAACGCCTACGACGGCGTGCCTCTGCACTTCATCGGTCATCTCCAGCGCAACAAGGTGAAGCAGGTCGTCGGCAAGGTCGCGCTCATCGAATCCGTCGGCTCCTATGAGCTGCTTGAGGATATCGACCGGCAGGCCGAAAAGCTCGGCATCGTCCAGCCCATTCTCCTTGAGGTCAACGTCGGCGGGGAGGAGGCCAAGAGCGGCTTTGCCGTCTCCGAGGTCCGCGCCGCCGCCGAAAGGGCCAAGAGCCTCTCCCACGTCGTGCTGCACGGGCTGATGACCATTCCGCCGGTCGCCGAGAGCGAGCACGGGAGCGTGCCCTACTTTGAAAAAGTTCATGCGCTTTATGTTGACATCAACGCGAGTTTGTATGATAATAAGCTTGATATATTATCTATGGGCATGAGCGGCGATTATGAGGACGCCGTCCGCTGCGGCGCGACGATGGTGCGCGTCGGCACGGCGATCTTCGGCGCGCGCCACTATACGCTTTGATACAGGGAGGTTTTTTCCATGGGACTCATTGACGATCTGAAGAAATGGGCGCATCCCTACGAGGATGAGGACGAAGAATACGAAGACGATTTTGCCGAGCTCGGCTCCCGCGACACGGGTGCCTTTGCCGACGAGCGGCCCAGCCGCCGCGAGCGCGACCGCGACGAGGATCGCCGCAACAAGGTCGTCAACATCCACGCGACGACGCAGCTCAAGGTCGTGCTCGTCAAGCCCGAGCGCTTTGAGAATGCCAGCGAGATCGCCGACCACCTGAAGGAAAAGCGCACGGTGGTCATCAACCTCGAATCCACGAACAAGGACATTGCCCGCCGCCTGATCGACTTCCTCTCCGGCGTCGCCTACGCGGGCGAGGGCAAGATCAAGAAGGTCGCGGCCAACACCTACATCATCACGCCCTACCACGTCGATATCATGGGCGACCTGATCGACGAGCTGGAAAACAACGGACTGTACTTATAAGAGACGGAGGGCTGCACGATGCTGACACCGCAGGAGGTTTCCAACCACGCATTCGCCAAGGCCGTCATGGGCGGCTACAACATGGCCATGGTCGATGAGTTCCTTGACGAGCTGACCGACGACTATACCTCGCTTTACAAGGAAAACGCCGCGCTCAAGGCGAAGATGAAGGTGCTCGTGGACAAGGTCGAGGAATACCGCTCGACCGAGGACGCCATGCGCGCCGCGCTGCTGACCGCGCAGAAGATGGCAGACAGCATGGTCGCCGAGGCGGAGGAGAAGAAAAAGTCCCTGCTCGAAAACGCCGAAAGCGAAGCCAACCGCAAGATCGGCGCGCTGCGCGACGAGGTCGCGCAGGAGGAGCGCCGCCTGACCGCCGCCAAGGCCGAGACCGCGGACTTCCTCGCCCACGTGCGCGAGCTTTACGAGCGTGAAATGAAGCTCCTCGAGGAGCTTCCCGAAGCGGACCTCGCCCCCGCGGCTCCGCTGGAGCTCGCCAAGCCCGCCGCCGACGTCAGCGAGATCGAAAAGAGCATCATGGATTCCTTCAAGCTCCCCGACCTCACGAAGGCGGCGGAGGTCGAGCCGGAGGCCGAGGAAGCGCCCGAGGCGCCGGAGGAAAGCCCGGAGGAGGGCAATCCCTTCCTCGATTCCGCGACCCGCGCCATCAAGCTCAGCGACCTCAAGTTCGGCCGCAACTACCACGGCGAAGAATAAAACGCACTTCAAAAGAGCGGCTCTCTCCGAGCCGCTTTTTTCACAGGAGGACACCATGACCAAACGCCCTATCGTCGCGTTCCTTTACGACTTTGATAAGACCCTCTGCACCACCGATATGGAGGATTACGCCTTCATTCCATCCCTCGGCTACACGCCCTCGGAGTTCTGGGCCAAGGCCAACGGCTTCGGCTATGAGAACAAAATGGACGGCCTGCTCGCCTATATGTACACCATGATCCGCGAGTGCGCCGCGCAGGGCATCCGTCTCGACCGCGATTATCTGGTCCGTTCGGGCGAGGCCATCGAGCTGTTTCCCGGCGTGCGCGAGTGGTTCGCGCGCATCACCGCCTACGGCGCGGACCTCGGCGTGGACGTGGAGCACTACGTCATCTCCTCCGGTCTGCGCGAGATCATCGAGGGCAGCGGCATCGCCCACGAATTCAAGCAGATCTACGCCTGCGAGTTCTATTACGACGAAAGCGGCCTCGCCGCCTGGCCGAAGCTGGACGTCAACTTCACGAACAAGACGCAGTTCGTCTACCGCATCAACAAGGGCATTCTTGACATCGCCCGCGACAAGGAGCTCAACGACTCCATGCCCGACGACTCCAAGCGCGTGCCGTTCACCAACATGGTCTACGTCGGCGACGGACTTTCCGACGTGCCGTGCATGAAGATGATGCGTGCCTACGGCGGACAGGCCGTCGCGGTCTATCAGAAGAGCAACCGCGCGGGCGTGGAAAAGCTTTTGCAGGACGGGCGCGTGGACTTCATTTTCCCCGCCGACTACCGCGAGGGAACGGAGTTCGATAAAACGGTGCACAACATTCTGCGCAAAATGGCAGTCTCCGACGCGCTGAGCGAGAAGAACGCCGAGCAGCTGCGCGCCATCGGGCAGGGCGACGACCCCGACCAGGTCATGCTATTCTAAGAGGAGAACGCTATGGACGAAATGAACACCGTCGGCACGCTCTACATCGTGGCGACGCCCATCGGCAACGCGCGTGACATGACCGAGCGCGGCCGCCAAATTTTAGAGACGGCGGACATCATCGCGGCGGAGGACACCCGCCGCAGCGTTGTGCTGCTCAACAAGCTCGGCATCCGCGGCAACCAGCTCTCCGCCAACCACAAGTTCAACGAATACGGCAAGGCCAAGTGGTTCATCGAGCAGCTCCGGCAGGGCAAGAGCATCGCCGTCATCACCGACGCGGGCACACCCTGCATCTCCGACCCCGGCAACGAGCTGATCCGCGCCGCCATCGACGCGGGCATCCGCGTGGTCGGCGTGCCCGGCTGCTGCGCCGCGGTCACGGCGCTGTCCATCTCGGGCTTCGACCTTTCGACCTTCTTTTTCTTCGGCTTCTTCCCGCGGGAGGCCGCCGACCGCCGCCGTGCGCTCGCCATGATGCGCCGCGGCGACACGCGCACCTACTGCTTTTACGAAAGCCCCAAGCGCATCATGGACGCGGTGGAGTTCTTTATCTCGGAGCACGCCGGCGTGCGGCTGTGCCTGTGCAACGACATGACGAAGCTCCACGAGATGACCTTCCGCGGCACGCCCGCCGAGGTGCGCGATCAACTGCTCGCCAAGGGCAGCTACGATAAGGGCGAATACGTCCTGCTCTGCGAGGTGGAGGAGGATTATCTCATCACCGAGGTCGAGCACGTCTCCTCGCCCGAGGCGCTGCTGGTGGACTGCATGGTGCAGCATGACTGCACCGCCAAGGACGCCATCAAGCTGCTTTTGAAGGACGACAACAACACCTACAGCAAAAACGAGCTCTA
>Ga0256405_10008971_pt1 | contig 13935 bp, 10 predicted proteins | sample RumenRJG_02DNA_FD_189096 | JGI IMG/M metagenome (GOLD analysis project Ga0256405, IMG submission 189096) | Bovine rumen microbial communities from Lethbridge, Alberta, Canada - RJG_02 | ecosystem: Host-associated > Mammals > Digestive system > Stomach > Rumen | place: Canada: Alberta...
TTTTCGCAGAAAAATGCAAAAAAATCAGAGGGTATTTCACCTCTGATTTCAGGAAAATATTTAGTTTTAAATGTTAGGTGGGGATAGTGAACTCTTATCTAAATGACATTGGGACGGTTCTTTTGGCTGGTTTTGATTTTCAAAACCAGCCAAAAGAACCGTCCCCATGGCTTGCCAACCCCGTCCACGTGTCTTGTCCCCGTGTCTTGTTAATTCGCTTTAGGGCTTGCTACAAGCTCCCCGTTTTCCACATCGAACAGGATGGTGTCGTGAGGCTTTACCTTGTCCTCAAGGATGAGTCTTGCGGAGAGGGTTTCAACGTACTTTTGTACGAATCTCTTAAGTGGTCTTGCGCCGTAGATTGGATCGTAGGCATTGTCAACTACGTACTGCCTTGCAGCATCTGTAAGTTCTACATTTATCTCTCTGTCTGAGAGTCTCTTGTTAAGATCAGCTACTATAAGGTTAATAATATTTCCGATGTTGTCCTTGGTGAGAGGTCTGAACATGATAATCTCATCAAGACGGTTTAGGAACTCAGGTCTAAAGTGAGCCCTTAAGTCTTCCATCGTGCTGTTTTCTGCGTCTTCACTGATTGTTCCATCGGCCCTTATACCATCAAGCAGGTACTGGGCGCCGATGTTGGAAGTCATGATAAGGATAGTGTTCTTAAAGTCCACAGTTCTTCCCTGGGAGTCCGTAACACGGCCGTCGTCCAGGATCTGCAAAAGCACGTTAAATACGTCAGGGTGAGCTTTTTCTATCTCATCGAAAAGAACTACCGCATAAGGTTTACGCCTTACAGCCTCTGTGAGCTGTCCGCCTTCCTCATATCCAACATATCCGGGAGGTGCTCCTATGAGCCTTGACACGCTGAACTTTTCCATGTACTCACTCATGTCAATCCTGACCATGTTGTTCTCATCATCAAACAAAGCCTGAGCAAGGCTCTTTGCCAGTTCTGTCTTACCTACACCAGTTGGACCAAGGAACAGGAAGGAACCGATAGGCTTACTTGGGTCCTTGATACCGGCCTTGGATCTCATGATGGCTTCTGAAACCTTGGTTACTGCATCGTCCTGGCCGATGACCCTTTGATGAAGTTCATCAGCAAGATGCAGAGTCTTATTTCTTTCGCTCTCAGTGAGTTTATTCACAGGAATGCCTGTCCATCTGCTGATGATGCCGGCAATTTCCTCATCTGAAACTCTTTCATGGACCAGAGTAGTATCTTTTTCGCCGGCTCTTACCTGCTCTTCTGCCTCTTCAAGCTGCTTCTTAAGAGCAGGGAGCTTACCATACTGAAGCTCTCCAGCCTTCTCATAGTCGCCATTTCTCTGGGCAATTGCAATCTCAGAGTTGATGGTATCTATCTGCTCACGCATGGCAGCAAGCTTATCAACTGCCTGCTTTTCATTGGTCCACTGCGCCTTCATGGAGTCAAACTGCTCCTGAAGCTCAGATAGCTCTTTTTGCAGATTAAAAAGACGTTCCTTGCTCAGGGAATCGTCCTCCTTCTTAAGGGCTGTCTCCTCGATCTGCATCTGCATGATCTTGCGGTTCATCTCATCAAGCTCAGCTGGCATTGAATCCATCTCTGTCTTAATAAGGGCGCAGGCTTCATCCACAAGGTCAATAGCCTTATCAGGAAGGAACCTGTCAGAAATATATCTGTTTGAAAGAACTGCAGCGCTTACCAGGGCTGAGTCCATGATCTTAACGCCGTGGAATACCTCATACCTTTCCTTGAGTCCACGAAGGATACTGATGGTGTCCTCAACTGTTGGCTCCTCAACCATTACAGGCTGGAAACGTCTCTCAAGAGCTGCGTCCTTTTCAATGTACTGTCTGTACTCGTTAAGTGTAGTTGCGCCGATGCAGTGAAGCTCGCCCCTTGCAAGCATGGGCTTTAGCATATTTCCAGCATCCATAGCGCCGTCAGTCTTGCCTGCTCCAACAATAAGGTGAAGCTCATCTATGAAAAGAATGATCTCGCCGTCAGACTCTTTTACGTCCTCCAAAACAGCCTTTAATCTTTCCTCAAACTCGCCTCTGTACTTGGCTCCGGCAACCAGCGCACCCATATCAAGTGAAAAGATCTTTTTATCCTTGAGGGCAGATGGCACATCGCCACTGGCTATTCTCTGGGCAAGGGCCTCAACAACCGCAGTCTTACCAACACCAGGTTCACCTATAAGAACCGGGTTATTCTTGGTCTTACGGGAAAGGATCCTTATTACGTTCCTGATCTCTGTATCTCTTCCTATTACAGGATCAAGCTTTTGCCTTTTGGCCTTTTCAACCAGCTCTGTTCCGTACTTGTTGAGGGTATCATAGGTGGCCTCAGGGTTATCTGTAGTCACATTCCTGTTGCCACGGACCTCAGAAAGAACCTGAAGGAATCTGTTCCTGTCGATGCCAAACTCCTGAAGAATGTTCTTAACCTCTTTATTTGGCTTTTTGATAACTGCCATAAAAAGGTGCTCAACAGAAACGTAGGAATCTCCAAGGGCCTTGGCCTCGTCCTCAGCAGACAACAGCGCTTTATTGAGATCTGCTCCGATATAGGGCTGCCCGCCTGAAACCTTGGTACGCTTACTGATGCCTTCTTCAATCCTTCCAACAAAAGACCTGGTATCAACTCCCATTCGCTCCACAAGCTTGGCAATAAGACTGTCATCTATTGTCATGAGAGCGTACAAAAGGTGTTCCTGTTCGATCTCCTGATTGCCATATTCCACTGCGATCTTCTCACAGCTCTGAACGGCTTCAATAGATTTTTGTGTAAACTTCTGTATATTCATAACTCCTCCTCTCCCGCAGAAAGGTAAGTTCCACCGCCTGCGACAAGGGTATTTTTGCTGTTCTAGTTTATGTATAACACAAATTAGCACTCTCGTCAATAGAGTGCTAATAACTTTTTTAATCTGAAATAATCTTTATAACTATACAGTTTTACGCATTTTTTATTTGATACAACCTGTCCCCAATTTTATAATATTAGGGTGAGGTGAAATATGAAAAGCCAAAAGAAACTTATCGCCTTTATGGGCGGAATGATAGACGAAGAAAAAAACAGTAATTTCATCCGCGAAATGGAAAGAGAATGCCGTGAAAACGGCTATATTATGCTCGCTTTCGGTTTTTCTGAGATGACCCTGTGGAATCAGGATAAAAACAACTGCGAGATGAAACTCATCGAAATAGTATCACACCTTGACCTTACAGCTATCATCATGCAGCTGGAATTTATCAAAAGTGAGTACCTGATCGAGGCCATCAAAGCCCTTGGCAAGAAAAAGAATATCCCCATCATCGCCATGGAAAAAGAGACCAAAGGATGCATAAATATTTCCATGAGATACAATAAGGGCTTCTCAGACATTGTAAGGCATGTGATAGATGTACATGGATGCCGCAAGGTCAACATGATCGCAGGTTTTAGAGGCGACTTCTTTTCAGAATCCCGTATAAAAGCCTACAAGCAGGTCCTTGAGGAAAAGGGGATCCCTTTTGATGAAAACAGACTTGGCTATGGCGAATTCTGGGACAGGCCCGCAAGGGACGTTACAAGGCGTTTCCTTGAATCAGGAGATATCCCTGAGGCCATCATCTGCGCCAATGACAATATGGCTATTGCAGTGTGCGATGAGCTTATAAAGCACGGCTACAAAGTCCCTGAAGATATAATTGTAACTGGTTTTGACGGGATAAAAAAATGTCTTTTCAAAGAACCTTCCATTACCACCGTTGAGCCAGATTACCATGACGAGGCAAAACAGCTCATCCAGCTCATCAAAAACAACGAAGGCAGATCAGACTGCGATATCCGTACTGAGATAGGCTTTGTCTTAAAGCTCCGTGATTCCTGTGGATGCCGCATCTCCACTGACACGCTTTCTACCGAGGATGTGACAAACCTTTTTGACAGTTACGAGGACGTCAACTGGGCAGTTACCAACATCAACGCACTCTTTTCCCAGACTGCTCACCTTGAATCCATGAAAGAGCTCTCTGACGTCATTAAAAAGAGTCTTTGGCTCTGGGAGAGAGATTTCCAGTTTGTCTGTGTATACTCTGAGCTTCTTCGTCCGGAGATCCCGGAAATCGGAAAAGAGGAATACACAACATTTTTCAGTTTCAGAGATGAAGTAGGTTCAGAAATAGGAAAATCCTTTGACGCCAAAGAATTTCTTCCTGATTTTGACAGGATAATAGAAAGCAACGGGATCAGCCTGATGATCGTCAAGCTCCTTCACTCAGGTAACCACATATTTGGTTACATTGTAGAGGGGTCAGAGCACACCACCAACAGGGATATAAGACGATTTGAAGAGCTGGGAATGACTCTTTCATCTGCCATTAACAACGTAGTGGCAAACAGGACCCTTGCAAGAATGCACAGGGAAATGGAGAAGCTGTCCATACTTGATTACCTTACAGGAATCCTTAACAGAAGAGGCTTTGTCAATGAACTTAACCGTCTTATTGATATGCCTTTTAACAGAGACAGATATCTCACTGTCTTTTCCATAGACATGGACGGACTTAAACATATCAATGACTTCTATGGCCACGCTCAGGGCGATTTTGCACTGTGCTGTGTCGCTGGAGCGCTCCAGCATATTGTAAACAGAAACGGTATATGCGCCAGATACGGCGGAGATGAATTTGCCTGCGCTCTTATAACCGATCAGCCTGTAGATTTATCTCCTGACACGTTCCGCAGCCGCATGGACAATGTCCTTCTTACAAGAACTGACGTCCAGGAAAAAGAGTATGAGATAACCGCCAGCGTCGGAAGCGCCTATGCACCTATTGACTACAAACTCAATCTTGAAAAGCTCATCACCGAAGCCGACAAGAAAATGTACGAAGACAAAAAGCTAAAACACAAAGGAAAAGTCAGGGAATCCTGACAAGACACGGGGACGGTTCTGCTGACAAGGGGACGGTTCTACTGTCAGGTTTTATCAAAATAAAACCTGACAGTAGAACCGTCCCCTTGTCAGCAGAACCGCCCCCGTGTCTTGTCCATTCCCTATCAGGCAAGAATCTCCTTCATGTTATCGTCCACAATAAAGCTTGCATCGATCGCCACATTCCTGGCGCATCTAAGGTGTGTAGTCCCTGTCTTTTCAGGATACCTTCCCCTGTCTGAAGGCCTTTCATCAACCACGATCTTTTCTTTCCCGCTCTGGTTCTTAAACAAAAATTCCGACTCAGTAATGCTTACATTTTCTATAGGAGAATACTCTTCTCCTAGCATCATGACAGGGCCTTCGCAGGTGATGTAGATCTGCTCCATGGTTATGTCATGGACTCTTCCCGGGGTTTTGTCACTCCCCTCTCTTTTGGTGGCAGTGATAGCTATTGGCTCTCCCTCTCCCCACCAGTTCCACACACCAGTGGTCCTGACTCTGGAATCAAGGAAATTTCTGGTATTTCCCTGGATGTTAGAAAACCTGATGTTGTAGATCTCGCCTCCGTCTCTTGACCAGATTCCCACGCCTCTTATGCAGTCCCGAAGGATGCAGCCTGTTACCACCACATCGTGGATATCGCCGTAAGTCTCTGTTCCTATCTTGATACCGGAGCAGTTTGATGACAGGATACAGTCACTGACAATAATGTCCCTGCAGTCTCCATATCTTTTGTACATTGGAGTTGTGGACTTGATGACTACGCTGTCGTCGCCGCTTACGATCCTGCAACCTTTTATGATAACATCCTGGCAGCAATCAGGATCAATGCCGTCGGTATTGGGCCCCCGCTTGTTATTCTCAATGACAATGTTGTCGATGCGAACCTTCCTGCAGCCTGCCATGTGCAGGGTCCAAAAGGCAGAGTCATAAAAAGTCACATCAGATACTGTCAGGTTCTCAACATCTTCCAGATAGCTCATTCTGGGTCTAAAGCCTGTGACCGCCAGAGGACTTCCCTCATCAGCATGTTCAGGGTCGTCGTCAAAAAAGACTTTCCTGCCCTGACCATCGATCACTCCCGTTCCAGTTATGGCAATATTTTTCTCGTGAAGAGCAAAGAGAAAACATCCCCCTTCCCAGCCGTCAACTTCATTGTCGTCGCCGCATTCCCTGAAATAATCGATAATATCTCTTTCATCAAGGCTGGAAATCAGGCGGGCGCCGTGCTCAAGGTGCAGCTCCACATCTGACTTAAGGCGCAAAGTCCCAGAAAGGAAACGCCCTGCAGGTATCAGCACCCTTCCTCCCGTAGCACTACAGTCATCAATTGCTTTTTGTATGGCAGCGGTGCACTTTGTCTCTCCGTCAGACACAGCGCCATAGTCTAAAATGTTATAGACCATTGTATCTGTATAGTTCCTTTCCCTCTAGATCAGTTTCAAGCCTTACGCCTCTGTCAAAGCAGCATATCTGTCTGTCATCTATAAATGCATAGACCTTTTCCTTAACATGCTCAAGCTTATAGACGTGGCCATTTAAATACTGTTCATAGTAGCCGGTGCTTTCCTTTACACTGCTCCAGATCAGTCTGTCCCTAAGGGCCACAACTCCATACATCCTGCTGATATACTCAAGTACTGCAAGCATGGCCGGTCCATATGCATCCTGATTTCCATCTACACCTTCAAGTGATGGCTTCATGGTAAAGGGGTCGTACTGCTGAACAAAGATACAGTCCTCTCCTATTGCCTCAAAGAGCTTTCTTCCAAGCTTTGGTATAAGGTCATAATATCCATAGTTCTCAAGGGCTGTTATGGCTCTTTGATAGGTAAGAGCCTGGGCCTGTCCGCTCCAGTTGTTTATCTCATCGTTTCTATACAAAGGATCTGAAACAGAAACTGATGGAAGTGGCATCTTTGTCCAGAACTCTTTTTCGTTTAAGAGGTGCTCACTTACAAACCTCTTTGCATCCTTAGGAAACATACTCTTCCAGTACATCATCCTGAGATTATTGTGGATAAGAGTATCCATCTTTTCATGCTTGTTGTTCCTGTCAAAGAAGGCTCCTTTTTCCTCATCCCACAGAATGTCACGGATCCTTTTCTTAAGTTCATCCGCATCCTGTCTGTGGCGGTCAGAGAGTTCTTTATCACCCTTTATCTCAGCTATCTCAGCCATGGCATCCTTGGCAGCATATGAATAGCTCATAAAGTCCATGGAAGCCATGGGCACAACTTCATAGCCCTTGGGAGGCTCATCACTTTCCCAGTAATCAGGCGCATCACCGTACCTTACAGCGTTGTCCTCTCCAGTGTCATATTTACACCAGCTCTCAAGACATCCATCGTTATCTGAGTCACGGACTTTCCAAAGGTACTCATCATATTTTCGCAGTACTTCATAGAGCTGATCAAGGTAAGCAGGATCCTTCCCTGTCATGTAGTAAACATCAAGGGCAGGACCTGGAAAGCAAAAGCCCTGAAACTTATCGTATTGAGGAATGATCTCATCTTTCACACATTCAATGCTTCCAGGAAGCCTTCCATCGCTTCTTTGATTGTCCATGAATATTTTCTGATTATTTAAGGCTACTTCGAGATTTCTTTTCCCATACATGGCACCGCCCATGGGCTGGGTCTCGATCCATACCTTGTTGTAGCCGCCGCCTTCAATAAGGACGTTTCTTCCGGCAAAAGACTTAACGTTGAGCCTGCACTTTTCCTCGGCAGAGTCAAATAGCTTTTGCAGAAGTCTATCTGAAATCTTAAAAACTACTTTAGTTTCTTCCATAAAATCATCCCTTCAGGCCACTTGTTCCAATGCCCTCAACAAGATATTTGTTAAAGAACAGGAAGATCAAAAATACAGGAATAAGTGACAGTGTGGACATGGCGAACATTGCTCCATAATCTGTTACTGACGCAGAGTCTGCAAAGAGCTTGATGGCGATCGATGCTGTGTAGGACTGAGGTCTTGACAGATAAAGCAGTGGTCCCATGTAATCATCCCACTTCCAGTAGAACTGGATTATGATAGTCGTTACAATTGCAGGCTTTAAAAGTGGCAGGATGATTCTTGCGTAGATGCCGTACTTGCTGCATCCATCAATCTTAGCTGCCTCATCAAGCTCCCTTGGAATACCCTGCATGAACTGCATCATCTGATAGATAAAAAATGCCTGTCCGCAGAAGTAAGGAAGGATCAGAGGAACATATCCAGGTACCAGGCCAAGTCTGTAGTAAATAAGGTACTGAGGAATCATGATGACCTGTCCTGGCAGCATCATTGTTGCCAGCATAAAGGTAAACCAGAGCTTTCTTCCCCTGAACTTTATCCTTGAAAAAGAATAGGCTACCAGTGAGGAGGACAGCACTGTTCCAAAGGTTGCAATTGTAGTTACAAAAAGTGAATTCTTAAAAAATGTTGCAAAGCTTGTTCCGCCAAATCCCTTCCAGCCTGTGTGGTAGTTTGAGGATTTGAAAACCTCAGGAACAAGACTTAAGGTTCCCCTCAGGATCTCGGCGTTATCCTTGAATGATCCGCTTATCATCCAGAGAACCGGATATATCATCACAAATCCAAACATAAGGACAAACAGATGATAAATGATCTTCATTACTAATCTCTTTTCTCTCATCCTGATCTGCCCCCTTAACCTTCTGATTCGCTAAATACCCAGAACTTCGACGTTCTGAATATCACAAGTGTGATAAGACTCATGACCACCAGCATCACCCAGCTCATGGCACAGGCATAGCCCATGTTGTTGTACTTAAATGCCTGATTGTACACGTTGAGGGCATAGAGCATGGTGGCGTTATTTGGTCCGCCTCCTGTGATGACAAAGGCCTGGGTAAAGGTCATGAAGGCAGAAATTGTCTGCATTATGAGGTTGTACAAAATGATAGGTGAAAGACAGGGCAGAGTGATCTTAAAGAATCTCTGAAAGCCGTTGGCTCCGTCAATTTCAGAAGCCTCATAATAGGTCGCTGGAATCTCTTTTAGCCCCGCTGCAAAGATGATCATGGAAGAACCAAACTGCCACACTGCCATCAGGATAAGTGGGTAGATAGCAAGAGCTTCGCTTCCAAACCAGTTTATCTTTTCAAATCCCATATTCACAAGGACTGAATTAAAAAGACCTTTTCTGGCAAAGAGCTGCTTCCAGACAAGGGCTACAGCCACTGATCCGCCAACAAGTGATGGCACATAATATAGTGACCTGTAGAAGGTTACCATTTTGCTTTTTCTTGTCAAAAGAAATGCCACCAAAAGGGCAAATGTAAGCTTAAATGGCACTGCGATAAAGACGTACTGCAAGGTCTTGTTTATGGACTTTAAGAATACCTCGTCCTTAAACAGCTTAAAGAAATTTTCAAGTCCCACAAACACTGCCATCTTGCTTCCAAGTGAATAATCCGTGAATGCATAATATAGCGACATACAGATTGGAATAAATGAAAAGCAGACAAATCCAAAGATAAATGGCGCTGCGAAGACATGACCCACAACATTGTCATTATTGAGAAAACTGCTGAGGGTATCTGCTTTGGTTTTCTTCATATCTCCCATGAAAAAACTCCCCTTTCAAAATCCTTAGGAAAAAGAAATCCTGCCCGTTTTTAGGCGAGCAGGATTTTTCTGAACTAAATAATTACTTGAAAATAGCCTGAGCATCGGCATAGGTCTTTTCTGCTGCCTCTGCTGCTGTGATCTCTCCGCTTACAACCTGCTGGATGTAGTTAAGGTAATTGTCCTGTACCTGATCCTGTCCGTCTGGAGAAAGAACGTTGTACTCCTTAGGAGTTGGATTCTTGCTGACAGAGTCTACATAGTCGTACATGATCTGCTGTCCCTTGGTTGCAGATGCTGAAAGTGCTGCTCTTACATCTTCGTTGGCAGGAATTCCTCTTTCAGCCTGAAGGATATTGTTGCAGTCGATGTCGTTCTCAAACCAGCTGATGAATGCTGCAGCGGCTTCCTTGTGCTCTGAATCCTGTGAGACGCAAAGCATCTGGGAGGACTGGATCAGAGCTCCGGAATTGCCACCTGCTGTAACCTTTGGAAGAGGTGCAAGAGCAAGCTCTCTTCCCTGATCTGCACAAACATTGTAGATTGTAGGGAACTGGTTTACAGCAACCCATGTCATTGCAGCCTCTCCTGTTACCAGGAAGTCGTTCTCAATGTTTGTAACCTCTGCAGAGGCACCTGCATCAGGATAGGATCCCTTCTTTATCATATCTGCTCTCATTTGGATGAAAGGGGTGAGCATCTGTGGATCATCGAATCCCATTCCTGTAAGGTCTAAGTTGAAGAAGCTGTACTGACCAAGGTCTCCCTGCTGTCCAATGTATGTTGAACAACCTGCGATAAAGTCTGAAGTAAGGAATGTGGAAGAACCAAAGATTCCAAGCTTTTCAGTAATTGTATCTGCTGCCTTCTGGTAATCTTCCCATGTCCAGTCTTCCTTAGGAAGCTCTGCTCCTGCTTCCTCAAACATTGCAGGGTCATAAGCTATACCGTATGTGTTGATTCCGTTTGTAAGACCAAGCTGAGTTCCATCAGTCTCTCTTGTGGTCTTAAGGTTTGCCTCTGAGATCTTGGAAACATCCACAACACCTGAAGCAATGTACTCATCAAGTGGGCAGATCTTATCAAGATACATTGGGAAGTTTCCGCCAAGCTGGAATACATCCCACACTTCATCAGAAGCAACCAGTGTTTTAAGCTTTGTAAAATAATCATCAAATGAGTAGTACTCGTATTCAATTGTTACGTTAGGATTAAGGCTCTCATAGAGTTCGATTGCTGCGATTGTCTTATCGTGTCTGTCCTGTGATCCCCACCAAGCCATGCGAAGTGTGATTGGCTCGTCAGTAGCAGGAGCTTCTTCTTTTGTCTCTGTCTGAGCAGGAGCCTCTGCAGCATTAGCATCCGCTGGAGCATCTGTCTGTGTATCAGCTGTAGCGTTCTCTGCCTGACTTCCACAGCCTGCAAGTGAACCTGTGATCATGGCCATGGCCATTAGTAAACTCACTAACTTTTTCTTCATTTTTTCCTCCAATATCCCTGTTGCTTCGGTTCAAAAAATAGAACTATTGCAACATTTCCTTCTCACTTGTGTTTAAATTCATAACTTTTCAAGACGTCTTTTGTTGTTAAAATCTTATAACCAGAAGGAGGGATTTTCAATATTTTAGGGCATTTGTGACAACAAAGTGAAAACCCTTTTAATTTTCAAACTATATTTACCGCACCTTTAAAACAGATTTGCGGTACTGAAGCGGGGATACCTTCATCTGCTTTTTGAACACTCTCTCAAAATAGGTCAGACTGTCGTATCCAAGACGGTTTGCGATCTCTGCCATGCTCATATTTTCGTCCATAAGATACTGCTTGCTGGCAACGATCCTGTAGAGGTTTATATATTCAGAGATGGTGAAGTTTGTGACCTCTCTGAAGATCCTGCAAAGATAGGCCTTGCTCATATAGAACTGGTCCGCCAGCTCAGAAACAGAGCCGATCTTCTCATAGTTTTCTGCAATGTAGTCCGCCACCTGGTGAACCTTTTTCTGCTTCTCGATATGTGGCTTAACGCCAGCTTCGTTGAGCTTTCCAAGTTTTCTTTTCCCAAGCCTGTCCTGTTCAAGGAATATCTTCATAATCTCAAGCTTTATCCTGCCCTCAGTAGAAGCGCTCCTTTTCCCTGTGGCCAGCTTTTCAATGTTTGTAAGGATCTCCTGAAAAAGGTCATCCTCAGAAACCTGATAAACACCGTGGTGCTCGGAAAAGAACTTTTTCACATCGACGCCAAACATGCTGCACATGGGGGCGATGGCGCTTTCCTTAAGCTCGATAAGGAGCCTGTCGTGGTGGCTTCCGCCGATGATGTTGGTCTTGGCTATTTTGCTCTTGTCAATAATGGTGATGGTTCCCGGCATCATGCGGTAACAGGTTCCCTGGTAAAAGAAATATCTCTCCCCGTCAAATATGTACTGCATCTGGTATTCGTTGTGATAAAATCCAAGACCCTTGGTGAAGTCCTGATTTCGTTTGACTCTTCCAACTGCGATACCGTTAAATTCACCTTTGTAAACTTCCTCAAACATTTTCCCACCTCAGAAAAAACTAGTTCTTAGAAATCTCTTTTTCGTCCATCCTGATAAATACAGGGTGCTCCTTTGGGGTCTCATTTGGCTGGTGAAGCACTAAATAGAGCTCTCCACCAAAGGTCTCAAACAACATTCCGTGACCGCCGTCCTTGTCAAAGAGCGGCTTGTTATCCACAGACCAGTTTCCAGTTATATCCCCATTGTCTGAACGGGCAATGCCTTCAGCATAACCAGATCCCGCCATGGTAGCCCAGAGCATTATCAGCTCTCCGCTTTTAAGCCTGTGAAGGAAAGGGCCGTCAGTGACGTACACAGGACCATCCCACAATCTGTGGGTAATGCTCTTAACCCAGGGCTGTGCCTGTGATGCAGCAAAAAGAGTTCTTGGCTCTGACGCTGCTCTTTTCAGGTCTTCCGAAAGCTCCACTGCGCATATCTGTCCATCTCCAATATCCATCCACTCATGGGAGAAAACCATGTAGGGCTTACCTTCCGGCGAAAGATAAAATGTACCATCAAGGCAGTTCCACTCATCAGGAGTTATCTTGCCTTCACTGTGGATTTTAAATGGTCCAAGGGGACTTTCGGACGAAAGGATCATGGTTCCCTTTTTATCCAGAGCCTCGGAATTAAAGGTTGCAAACATATAAAAGGATCCTTTGTAGACATGTACTTCCGGCGCCCAATAATTCTTATCAGCCCAGAAATCTTCCGGCTTGTGGAACACTTCAAAGGGTCCGTCCCAAGTGACAAGGTCCCTACTTGTATAGCAGTCAAAACCATCTGCCTTTCCCCAACAGGTCTTAGCCCTGGTTCCATACATGTAATAAACGCCGTCATATGGTAAAACAAAGGGATCTCTGATATTTATCTCTTCCAGTCTCATTTTTGCACTCCTTTATTAAAGTGAAATCTTTTTTATAATAGCACAAAAATCCCCCACATTTCGTGAGCTCTTTTTCCCGGTTTCCATTTCCTGACACGGGGACGGTTCTACTGTCAGGTTTTGCCCAAGGTCCTCCCCCCTCCGGCAGCTTTTCCCTTGGCCCGCGCCGCGCACCCTTAACCAAAGGCGCCGCCCTGGCCCCGCTTAAGCCCGCCACCGCCGTCCGCACAATATGTTCAGACTTTTTCGCGTTTGAGGGAGCCGCTTGTGCATGAGCCTTCGGAAGTCCCCTTAAGTTCTGCTCACGGTGAGTAGGGGCTCCCTGCCCCGGCTTTACTATTATTTCCAGTTTTTCGCTATCCGCAAACGAAACTTTTCTAAAACGCTCCTGCAGTTTTTTCTCTATTACGCATACTCGACCGCTCACGCAGGGCAGATCACAATACTACAGCTCATAATGGTCATCGCTCGCTGTGGCGAGCGGATAAGGAAATAGAAAAGGCCCAAAACCAAGCTCCCTGAGTTTGGTTTTGGGTCTTTACTATTTCCTGAAGGTGCTGCGCACCGTATGACCATTATGATGAAAAAACCTTGCCTGCCCTGCTGGCTTTCTCTCGCATGCGATAAAAAAACTGCATGGAACGTTTGAAAATGGCGTTTGCGGCTAATGTCTCAAAACCGAAAACAATCAGCAAAACCAGGGCAGGGAGCAGCCGGACCGTAGAACTTAAGGGGCCCCTTCCGAAGGCCATGAACATCGGCGATGGAAACCGGGAAAAAGATGAATATATGTGCGGACGGCGGTGGCGGGCTTAAGCGGGGCCAGGGCGGCGCCTTTGGCTAAGGGTGCGCGTCGCGGGCCGAGGGAAAAGCTACCGGAGGGGGGAGGACCCTGTGCAAAACCTGACAGTAGAACCGTCCCAATGTCATTTAGATAGTTATTAAAGTAAGAATAGTGTATCATTAAGAGCATGATAATCACAAACACTATACAGCCAGTTCTCGGGTTTAC
>Ga0256405_10008973_pt1 | contig 13931 bp, 10 predicted proteins | sample RumenRJG_02DNA_FD_189096 | JGI IMG/M metagenome (GOLD analysis project Ga0256405, IMG submission 189096) | Bovine rumen microbial communities from Lethbridge, Alberta, Canada - RJG_02 | ecosystem: Host-associated > Mammals > Digestive system > Stomach > Rumen | place: Canada: Alberta...
TATCACCTTAGGCTTTATAATCAAAAATCATATTTTAAAGAGCAAAGTCGGTGCTGGACCGCTTATATTTAACGTTTTAACTCAATTTTTGAAATGCAAAAGTTGAGTTTTCTAATAAGTTCTTAGGAAGCTTCTTTTTCTTCAACCTATCGTTTACGAAATTTACAACATCAAATGGGCTTATTGAAGTTCCATCTGTAAGCTCATAGCCACCAAAGTTTTCTACAATAAAATCCTTATGTTTACTTAAGCAGAAGCTCTCTAAAAGTTCATCTAAATCTGTAGGTGTAAAACCAAAACAAAAATCTGTCGACAATCGCCAATCTTCTACATTGCATCGGTCAGAATGACTTAACTGACTTGACATAATCTCATTGCCTACAGAATTAGTAGCACATACATATGACTGTCTTATTGAAGAGTTCTCGTCACGAAGACACCAAAGCAAACGCCCAATCAAGTATGAAATCTGATTTAGATAACAGTGATTTTTACCTTCAAAGATTGGTATTTCATAATCATCAATAAAATGAAACACTGATCGCTCAAAATGAATATTAAGAAGACGAGAAAGCACTCTTACATATCTTTCAACTCCAATGGCATTATCAATATCCATAAGATAATCAGGATCTAAGTATCTCTTAAATTCTCGTTTGTCAGATTCTCTTAGTTTTGGACTGTCTAACAAATAAGCAAACTTTTTTGCGGATTCATAAATTGTATTTGCAAATTTTTCATAAGCTTCCTCATAAGTTCTTCCCTTCACATCTTTTAATGGCAGATAGATACAAGGGTACTGTCCCATAAACTTTTGACAAAATTCTTTGTCTTCAAGGATCTTGGTGCCAGCAAAGAGCTTTTGCTGTTTTTCTGTACTGCCAGGATTATTCACATCAACATCTAAAAATGCCCTCATCATAGTTAAAAAGGTGGTTTTACCAAAGCCCTTAGGTCTAGTAAGAACATTGCTATCCCAACAATTTTCTACGGCTTCTTTTATCAGCATAGTTTTATCCACAAAGTAACTGTTGCTCTCTCTTAGAACCACAAAATCATCACTTGTAGACATGAGTTTAGTTGAATCAAACATTGATTTTTCCTTAATTACATCATAAATTATGTATTACTCATACAGTATATATCAGATTAAAAGCAAAAAGCTAGAACTTTGTATAAATAAATGATCAAAAAGATCATTTTGAGGCTTTTTAAAATTTGATCTGCTTATGCAATAAGGGCTTTTAGATGAGCGTATTAGGACTACAAAAATCTATCTTCAGATGGGACTTGTAAGGTTTGCCCTTGTTAAATTTGATCGTTTACAACAATAATTGAGATCAAATTTGAGGTTGCAGAAAAGTCGAAGTTATTGAGTTCTCTTAAAAGACAGCAAAAGCTTGATAGATAAGCTCAAATGTAAAGTAAGACGATTGTTACTTTTCTTTTTGATGATAGGGATCTTAAAACTTGCTGAGAGTAATACTCTTCACATCAAGACTTGAAGATAGCTGTTTGAATTTTGATTTTGTGTTTTTGAGTTTTGAGTTTGAGTTGACTAGTTAAAAATAATGCAGAGATGAAAGTCCTCTGCATTATTTAAGAGATTTTAAGGTTACTTTCTCTTAGATAAGACCTTGTGTCTCATCAAAGCCGTAATATAGATTTAGTACCTGTACAGCCTGAGCTGATGCACCCTTTAAAAGGTTATCAATGCATGAGCAAATAACAATGTAGTTATCTTTCATTGCATAGCCAATATCGCAGAATGGTAAGTACTGAACATCCTGTAACTTAGGCATACCCTTCTTTACTCTTACTAGTGGCTTATTGTCATAGTATGAATAAGCTTTAGCTACCTGCTCAGGAGTTACACCATCTTTTAACTTTGCATTGATGGTTGCATGAATACCACGCTTAAAGTCACCTAAATGAGGTGTAAAGATAACCTCTGTACCTAAGTGCTCAGCAATCTCTGGCTGATGACGGTGGGTAAATACACCATAAGCGTTTAAGCTTACCTCACAGAAGGAGTTGGTAAGCTTTGCCTTACGTCCTGCACCTGATACACCTGATACAGCGTTAATTGATGGACGGTAATTTAAGTCTAATAACCCGTTCTCAATTAAAGGCTTTAGAGCTAACTGTGAAGCTGTAGGATAGCAGCCTGGCAGTGAGATCATCTTGGTATTCTGAAGAGCTTTTACATCAACATACTCTGCTAAAGCATAAACAGCTTTCTTTAAAAGATCTTTGTGCTCATGAGCAAAGCCGTATGCCTTTTCAAAGACATCGGTATTTGAAATTCTAAAAGCACCTGACAGGTCAAATACTGCAACACCAGCATCTACTAAAGTAGGAGCAATATCATGACTTACTTTATGATCAGTTGCTAAAAATACAGCATCAGCAATATCAATGATGTCTTTAGCACCAGTTAATGGCTGTAGAACCTTATCACATACACCATTTAACTCGCCATAAAGCTCTGAAATCTTTTTACCCTTATCTAGTGAATTCTCTGATACAAATAGACCTGTAAGTTCTAACTTCTCATGTCTTGAAATAATTCTGCAAAGCTGTGCTCCAGCATAACCACTAGCACCTACTACGGCTACCTTTACCATGTTTATCTCCGTTATTTATTAGAGCCTAAATTGAATTTTTACAACAACAATGGGACTAGTTTACCTTATGTAAAAAAAATGTAAGCAATTCTTGTGAAGACAATGGATTTGCACCATTTTTCACCAGCTACGGCTGGTATTAGGTCTGTCGCTTGAATTTAAGTGAAGGATTAAGATTTGGTTTTAGCTTGCTTTTGATTGAGGATTGGATAAAGAGTGCAAAGCACTCTTTATCTTTACGATAGGTTAAATTAAGAACCAATGTTGAGCTTTGTCAGGTTCTCCTGAGTACTTTGCCCTTTTAGTATGAAGATGAGGCAAATAGTGCTCTACACTCTGCTGGCATAACTCTCTTCTTTTTAACCTGAGGTTTGCCCTTTTTTGCTGGCTTTTGAGCATATTTCTTTGGATAGAGCCATGAGTCTAATTCCTGACCGCAGCCATCTCCTTGTGGAGCTTTAGCCTGATTTACACACAAAGGACTGTCTAATGGGCAGGCAAGTCTTACATGCATATGACCTCTGTGTCCAAACCATGGACGCAGTTTTTGTAGCCAGCTCTTATCATGACCTTCATAGACCTGACATAAGGCTTTTTTAATACCAGGAGCTACAAATATTCTTTCAACACGGCTGTCAGCTGCAGCAAGATAAATTAAAGCTACACGTCTTTTATCAAAGTTTTTGGTTACTCTATTATGTGTATCCACAAGATATACATCCTGTGGATGAGAGAGCTCATAAAAGGATTTCTTTGGGGTTGCAAAGTCAAAGGAAATATCTACATCCAAACCTGATTGATGTGAACCATGACTTGAACCACCACCGAATGAGCCACCACGTCTTTTGGATAAGTCACCTATCAAAAGATCAGGTAAATTGTAGTGTTTGGCTCTTAGTACCAACTTTTGAATGTAATCGATAAGCTCTGGATGACCGTAGTTTCTGCCCTGTCCCCAGATCTGAACCTGATAGTTGGTACCACTGTTCAGGGGTACTGCGCCTTTAATACAGCCGTTTGCGTATTCGCCGATAACCTCAGCTGAATTAGCTGTACTTACAATTGTGTTTGCACCAAATAATAAAGCTGCCGTAAATGCAGCAGCTTTTAAAGAATTTAAGATCATTTTCACTATTACTACTATGTAAGATACTCAGAAGATCTTACATAGTTATACTCAAAACTGATTTACTCAAAACTAAATAAACGCTTAAAGAAGCCAACTTTTGCAGCTGAGATGATCTCTACTTCAATTGAAATTCCCTGGAAGTTAAATTGGAATGGAGGGATCTCAATATTGTCATCCTGTAATGCAGCAAAAATCTTTTTGAGCTCATTATACAGTTTTAAAAGATATTCATAAGCACATCTTTCAAGTATTTTGCTAAGGCTTGTTCTTACCTCAATTAACTCACTTGAGTCGTTTGCTCTTACAGGGCGCACAATCTCGGCGATATTGCAGCCTGTAATAAACTGTATCCACAGTTTTAAGGATGGAGTAAGCCACATATCTGAAAAGACGTTACGAGCATCGTTATAGAGTCTGTTTAAATTTCTCAGTACAAGATCTTTTGCAGCAGCTCTCTCTTTACCTCTGCCCTTTACCTCATAACGTCTGTAAATAGTACGTCCTGAAGCGTCACGAATTTCTTTATAGCAGTTCTTTAACTTAGTGTCAGGAGCATTATCTGTAAAGTACAGTTTCTGATCATCACCACGGTGAGAAGCATACTGCTTTTGCAGAGCATCAAAATCAAAATGCTCAAAACGAGCTGAGCCATTAGCATCAAAAGACTGTTTGATTAAAGATGCTAAAAGCTTTTGCTTTTGATCTCCTGATAAGAAAACATCTAGGTTTTCAATGATAAAGTTTGAGAAGTTCTCTAACTGAGCACTCTTTAATTTACGCAAGTCGCATCGGTCTAAGGCAATTTGTCTTGCGGTCTCTAATCTGTGATTGTAGATTGAGTAGTAAATCAGAACCCAAACTTGCATCTTGAAGTTTAAGACGTTTTTAAAGATGAAATCTGCCATCTCATTACGTCCTTCAAGATCCTCTGTACCCCTGTTCTTTTGACGATGGAAGACCCAGTCACAGGCATACATACTCATCTCAAACCAGTTGATTCTGTCTGCTAAGGTGCCACTGAAGAACTCTTTAATCTCGTCATCAGTCAGATCTTTAAAAGAGTTTACATCGCGCTCAAACCACTTTTCTTTGGTCTTAGGTAATGGCCAAATAAAGTTGAACTGCATGCCACCTGCGCCCATAGTACGTTTTGACTTAGGGTGCTTTGACATTTCCTCTAATAAGAACCATAAAGCTGCCATTTGATGCAGGCGCTTTAACAAAGGTGTGTAATTGGTGTTTTCCTTATCATCTGGCAACATACCAATGAAGTCACACATCTTTGAAAGAGTGGTACATAATAGAGCTTTTTCATTATCGGCAAACAGATCATTCCAAAGCTGAACTATGGATACTACCTCTGAACTTTTTTCTAATAGTGAATAGAAAGGTTCTACAGTACTATCAAAACAGACCACTGATTTACCTTTTAAGTAATCAGCTTCAATCATGTCATCGATAGTTGGAAGATCACTGTTGTTCTCAATGAAATCTTTTGAGATATGCATCTCAACAGATGCATTAGACCAGCGTACTCGATTAGGAGTAGTTGCTGGTTTTAAAAATGAATGTACATATACCTCTGGTCTATCTTTTTTTAAGCTAGACCAGCTGAGAATGCCATATTCAAGGCATAAGCCCATCTCACCTTCATTTGGGGTGTATGCATCCACAAAGAAGACTGCTTGGGGTTTAGATCTTTGAGCCATATTATTTTCTGATTAGAAACTTTGAGCTGGAGCACTTGGAGCTAACAAGTCAGTGTCATCTTCAAGTACAGCACCACCATTGTCAACATCAGACTGAACTTCATTAGCCATTGATGATGAGCTTCTAGTAGTTGTAGCTGGTGTTACAGTTAATGATTCTGATGAATTATCTGATACTACAGGAGCACCATCTGATGAGTTAGGTGTACCTGAGGCATCCATATAGTCAAAGATTGGGTGGATCTTCTTGATACCGCCAACTTTTCTGGTCTGGTTGATAGCTCTCTGACCTTCGTCACGAGTGATGTAGCCTAATAAGTAAACTACGCTATCTTCGGTATATACCTTAAATCTACCTGAGCTAATCTTTGAACCGAATAAAAGAGCACTCTTAACTTTTGAAGTGATGAAAGCATCATGAGCAATCACACTAGTCTTAATAGGATCTTTGTTAGATACGCAGTTGAAAATTCTCTTTACGTTAGGAACTTTCTTAATGTAGCCTAAAGCCCAGTTCATGTACTCTGTATCACGAGTCTGACCTACTAACAGCACATTACCATTTACTGATACACAGTCAACTCTAAAGACTTTTGAATCTGATCTCATGCGATCATTCTTTAAAATTCTGCCTACCTGGTTTTCGATCTTCTGATCATCAACCTGTACATCAACAGTACGGCTGTCAGAACCGATAACAGCACCAGCACCTGCTGCAGTTGCACCTACTAAAGCAGTGATACAGCCGTTGCAAACTAACATTGAAGAAGCTGATACAGCTAAAACTAGAGTTAATCTCTTAAAATCTGATACAAAAGACATCCTTTGTTCTCCACTCTCAACAAAATTAAATTATGTCGATGCTTTCATAGTTATATTTTTATTATATAAGTGGATTATTGTAGCAAAAAAATGCTGTGTGTTCAGAATGTTAAACAATAAAGTGTAAGTCAGTTTTAAAAAATATGAACTTAAGCATTATTAAGCCAAAGCTGAATACATGGATAACGTTTTAAGACCATAGCGTTGAAGACAGTATTAGACAAAAGCTCTGTTAGTAAAGATATAAGGAATTGATGATTGGAAGTTGTTTAACTTGTGAAGTGAGGTTGACTTAATACCTCAGAAAAAAATTGAATACCCCAGAAAGAAAAATCCCCTGAATACAAAAAATCATTCAGGGGACAACAATCAAACAAACATAAGGAGTACGTGAACTATATCACATTTTTTTTCATTTGTGATCACTTTCTCAAAAAATATTTTTTAAGAATTTTTATGAATTCTTAAAAATCAATGAGTTAGTAAAAAATTATTTTTTAAAATTTTTTATCACATAGTTCAGTTTTTGAGTTTTTAGTAAAAAACACCTCGTTTTTTACTAAAAATGAGGTTCATTTTTAGAAATTCGATCTTTTAAGCTAATTTACAGGTGCAATTTTAATTTGTCTTATTGATTTATAAGTATTAGTTACTCCGCATTTTAGATGTCAGTTTACATTAGTAGATAGACATGGTTAATTTAGTTGATATATTTTTGTTACCAAGTTATAAAAAATCTGTTCAATTAAATGTATGGTCTTTTCAAAGATAGTTACGTTTTAAGTATCTAGCGATTTTGAATGATTTGAGATTTTGATTTGCTTTGAGTTTTGAACAGTTGCTTCAGGACACGTTCATAGTTGAAGATCCTGCCTTTTATAAGATACCTCTTAACAAAGCCGATATTTATCCTATTCATGCAGATTTATTTTTGTTTTTCAGGACCTATTGCAGATGAAGTAAGTTGAAATACCTGAAAAAAGTTTGAAAAAGATCTGAAAAAAAATTGACATCAGCTCAGTCAATTCTTATAATGCTTTCCGTTCGGTGATTAGCGCAGCCCGGTAGCGCATCTGGTTTGGGACCAGAGGGTCGTAGGTTCGAACCCTACATCACCGACCATCTAAATCTCTCCCCTTTTTAATTCCTGATTAAATCAAAAATAAAGAGTAAAGAAAGGCTTTTTGGCTTTACCTTTTCTATTCTTATGATCTATTTTGAGTTCTTACACGAGACTTAAGTCTGAATGTAGTTCTTACACGATGTTCTGATGTTAGTTCTTACACAATTTCTTGTTTTCTCAATTAGTTTCTTTTCAAAAATCTACTAACAAATTCACTTCGAATGCTCAAATTCACTTGAATGCTCAAAGATCAGGCTAGCAGTCTGCTTGTCTTATCGCCTTATTTATTGTCAAATCAGTTATACAGATTAGCTATAACGAGGTATAAATAATTCGTATTTTACATATACCTAAAGCGTCTATATACTTTCTATAAAGCTTAAGACATAGCAACCGAATGTTGGGCGGTTGTTATGTTTAAGCGCCCCAACCAGTTTAAATACTGTTTTGGATTTTTAAGATTTATCTTACCTTTGGTCCAGTGCCGTTAGGCACTGGATTTTTTTTATCTTGAAATTTTAGAAGGATGAAGCTGCTTTTGACAGGAGTTTTATAGCTTCTTTAGTTTTAGTCTCATTAGGATCTTCATCAAAGACATATAAGCCTACAGGGATCTCTTGTACTAAAGTGGTAATACCCAAAAGGTTTGCTTTCTTATTGGCGCCAAAGCCATTTAGATTAACTGTAGCTAGGAACAAAGCATAGGAGTCTGAGGCTGACTGCAACTTATACCCAAGATTTGACACCTTTGCGCCAAATGGAGCAATACGTCGGTTAACAGAGTTCTCTACTCTATCTAATGGTGCTGACTTAAATGCTTTTGCAAGATTTACATACACAAATCTGCCTAGCTTAAAGTAGCCATAGTTACCGTCAATGCCGATTTGAGTAAAGGCAATGTAGTGACTTAATCTTCTGATATTTCCCTGTTCTAAAGCTTTAGTATCCATGCAGGGAGCTGCAATAAATCCAAAGTTTACAGAGTTACCAAAGGCAGCTTTGGTAAATTTATAGTAGTTAGTATCTTGATTGAGAACACAGTAGTTCTCAGGAAGAGAGATGTTAAAAGTGTTGTTTAAAAAAGTAGTTTCTACAGCATCTGCTCTACAACCGAGTAACAGCAACACTGCTCCAATTAACTTTGATGCAAATACCTTTTTCATACTGATTTTATCCTAAGATTATCTTTTACTTATCAAGTCTAATCTTTATGGGTGAAGCTTAAGCTTATTTACTTTGATAGAACTTAGCGACACTAGCTTATTACAGTCTTTTATTTTTCTGTGCTTTTAATTTTATGTCTTTTATTTTTCTGTCTTTTATTTTTCAAAAGCTTGGTTTTAGAGATCTTATTTTTAACTTCCAATTAAAAAAGCTCTTAAAGCATGTGCTTACAAGAGCTTTTTAATGATTAAGTCAAATGACTTAATCACAGGTATTAGTTATAAACCTGACAAAACCTTTTAGTTCTTACTTACAGACTTCAAGTTATTAAAGTAAGTTGGGAAGGTCTTATTGATACACTCAGGATCATTGATAACAATGTCTCTGTCAAAAGCTACTAATGACATACACATTGCCATACGGTGATCATTGTAGGTATCAAAAGTTGGGGTTACATCATTGCGTGTTGAAGCATCAATGCTGATAAAGTCTTCACCTGACTCTACCTTAACACCTAACTTAGACATTTCCTTTACCATAGCTTCAATTCTGTCAGTCTCTTTAACTCTCCAGCTAGCGATGTTTCTGATAGTTACAGGACCATCTGTATAAAGAGCTAATGGAACTAAAGTCATAGCAGCATCAGGCATTGCATTCATATCAATATCAATACCATGTAACTTTGACTTTTTAATGATTACAGAGCTATCTGTCTTCTTGATCTTAGCGCCCATTTTAGCAAGCACATCTAAGAACTTGATGTCACCCTGTACAGAATCCTCAGGTAAACCGTAGAGCTCTAACTCACCACCTATGGCAGCAGCTGCCGCAAAGTAAGTAGCACCAGTTGCATCACCTTCAATTAAATATGAACCAGGTGAAGTATAACCTGTGCCTTCTACGGTAAATTCTGAATAACCGTTGCGTGATACTACTGCACCGAACTTTTCAATGAGCTTTACAGTAAGATCAACATAAGGTTTTGAAATTAAATCGCCCTTGATTTTAATCTTTAAACCGCCACAGACTGGAGCTGCCATTAAAAGTGCAGTAATAAACTGACTTGAGGTAGAGCCACTTATTGTCACCTCATGAACCTTAGGTACAGCACCACGAATACGTACTGGTGGGAAACCATCATTGTTAAGGTATTCGATGTTGATACCTAATGAGCGTAAAGCTTCAGTTAAAGGACCTATAGGACGCTCCATCATACGAGGTTCACCGGTTAGGGTGAAGACACCTGTAGACACAGCTAAAGCTGCACATAAAGGACGCATAGCAGTACCTGCGTTACCTAAATACAGCTCAACACTGTTCAGACCTTCGTTGAAGACTCCGCCCATGCCAGTTACATCAACAGAACTTGCATTAACCTTTAACTTTACCTTTAAAGTCTGTAAAGCCTCGATCATACGTGAAGTATCATCAGACTTTAGGACATTTAATAACTTGGTGTTGCCTTTAGCTAAAGCTGAAATTAACAGAGCTCTGTTGGTAAGGCTCTTTGATCCTGGCAAGATCACCTTGCCTTCAACGGACTTTATCTTTTTTAAATTAAGGGCGTTTTTCAATTATTTCATTTCCTTTAAGATCTTATCTAGGGCAGTAAACAGTCTATCATTCTCTGAAGGCTTACCAATAGAAATTCTTAAAATATCCTGTAATTTGTAGCCTAATAGTGGACGCACAATGATGCCCTGATGTAATAGCTTATCAGCTATTGCCTGTGCATCATAGCCCTTAAAATCAACAGCCACGAAGTTAGCCTTTGATGGGATCATAAATAAGTTATGCTCTTTACAGAAAGTAGCATATCTTTGGCGCTCGTGAGTGTTGTTCTCAACAGTCTTCTTTAAGAACTCAGTATCATCTAAAGCTGCAACAGCTGCTGCAAGAGCTACGATATTGACGTTAAATGGAGCTCTTAAACGATTTAGAATTGAGGTGATCTCTTTGTTAGCTACCATATAGCCTACACGTAAACCTGCTAGACCATATGCCTTTGAGAAGGTACGTGATACAACTAAGTTTTCAAACTCGTCAGTCCAGCAAGCTGTATCCTCAAAAGTATCATCGCCACTGTTAAACTCGTTATAAGCTTCATCGATTACAACTAATGTGGTCTTAGGAACCTTTTTAATAAATTCCTTCATAGACTTTGAACTGATTGCTGTACCGATTGGGTTTGAAGGGTTGGCAAAAGCTACAATACGTGTATCTTTATCAATAGCAGCAGCAATTGCATCTAGATCTGCATTGTAATCTTTTAAAGGGATAACTTTAGCTTTAGCGCCGTTTACGGTAGTTTCCATTGGATATACTACAAATGAGTACTCAGGGAATACTACATTTACCTTATCATTTACAAAGGCTGCAAATAATAAGTTAATAAGCTCGTTTGAACCTGCACCTAAAGTGATTTTCTCAGGATCATAACCAAACTTGTCATGTAACTTTTGCTTTAAGTAGTAGCCATTTGAATCTGGGTAAATATTACCCTGCTCTACACACTTTAAAGCAGCTTCTTTAGCCTTAGGCCCCATACCAAATGGGTTCTCGTTTGATGCTAACTTGATGACATCGTTTAAACCTAACTGGCGCTGCACTTCCTCAATTGGCTTACCAGCCTGATATGGTTTGATTAAAGTAATTCCGCCGTTTGCAAGTTCACTGTAATTTGTCATTTTCATATCCTTAGTTTTCAATATCATCATTGTAGAGGCTTTTATAAAAAAGCTCAAACGTATCTACTTCAAACTTCACTTCTTTATAAAAAAGCTCACCTAAAAGGTGAGCCTTTTTATATAAAACTGTTTTTAACTAATCTACTGCTTTTAGCTAATCTAGTGTTTTTTCTAATCTGTAGCTATAGCTAAACTTAACTAGATCATCTCTTCTAAATTGCGATGCTCTTCTTTATGCTTGGCCTTTTGGTCATACATTAGGTTATCAGCTGCTGCAATAAAGTCATCAGGAGATAGGTATTTTTCTGAGTACTGAACATGACCTATAGACAGAGAAATAGTCATAGCATAGTTGCCTGAGTTATTGCACTTATCTAGCTCTTTTTCTAAAGCATCGATATAATCCTGTGCAGTCTCTGAGGTTGATTCTTTTAGCACTACAGTAAACTCATCACCTGCATATCTGCAGATAAAGCAGTTCTTTTTAAAGGCTGCCTTTTTAAGACATGAAGCTACAGTTAATAAGGCTTTATCACCCTGATTATGGCCATAGGTGTCATTGATGCCCTTAAAGTCATTGATATCAATAAAGATAAGACCTAAGTTATGGTCTAACTCATCAGACTTTTCAAAAAGTCTACCTAAATATCTCATGAGCTCTTTACGGTTATTAAGACCGGTTAAGAAATCCACAGATACTGCTCTGTCCTGTGAGATTAACTGCATTACAAAAACCATGCAGACTAAAAGACCAAACATACATGGCAGTGTGTAGAACCAGCCTAAAGGGATCATGATAAATGGAGCTATGACAAAGAATATTCTTAACAGCACTGAAGCCTGTTTAGAAACAATCGAACCTTCACATAGATCTTTTAAGAATTTGTTAAGCTCACCTGCTGCTAGTAAGAAAAACAGCATCTTAACTACAGGGATAAAGATTAAAAAGAGTCTATCAGCCTGAGTGATGGTAATCTCGTGAGAGTATTCATAGATAATACAGGTAGCTTCATAAACATAAATAGCTGAGGTTATAAAAAAGAAGCCATAGATAGAGCGTCTTATCTTATTGTTCATGAAGTGATTGCCATGAGCATGGATCTTCAAGAGCACAAACAGGATAAATGGAGTGGCAAAAGAAACATAGCCCATGATAAAGCCAACTGATGCAAAGATAGTGTTAAAACCTAACACATGCTCTGTAAAGATAGCTTTTTCTTTAAAGACATCTAAAAGTGCAAACAGACCGATTAAAAAAGCCTGCGCCATCAAAAATAAAGACAAGTTAAAAGTGATCTTTGAATTTGATGAGACCACTAATGACTGATTTTTTAATAAGGTAAAGAGAATAAAGATAGCTGCAACAGAGAAATAGAACATCGAAGTTGCATTGATACTAATAGACTCCATTTACAGCTCCTTGATTCTTATTCTGCTTATCTAAGTACATAAGCTTGTCTGCTTTAGCGATAAGTTCTTTGATGTTCTTAGAATTTGGAGCTACAGGAACATAACCACAACTTACAGTCAAATCATATTCTTTGTTTGAAAAGATGAGTCTTTCTTCTAATTCATAGGTAATGTTCTGAATGATCCTTTTAACTTTAGTCTCATCAGCGCCATTTACCACTAGGACGAACTCATCACCGCCCATTCTAGCTACAAATGAATTGGTCTCACCTGCAATGCTCTTTAGGGTCTTACCTACTAAGGCAATAGCCTCATCACCTTCAATGTGACCGTAGGTGTCATTGATGTGTTTGAACTTATCAATATCAATAAAGACAATAAAAGCTGCACCATGCTCACGTGAAACAAAGACGTTATTGATGTACTTGTTAAAGCTTACTCGATTATTAACACCTGAGAGGGCATCCTGAGAGATCAGAGTCTTAGAATGAGTCATGATGTTGAACATGAGTAAGGTAGTAATTGAGGTTGCAAAATCTACATAACCGAAAATCAGCTGCTGTAAGAACAGCACTAAACATAAGATTAAGTAGAAAAAGAAATGCTTTCTTGCAATGTACTTAATATCAAAATCAAGGTTATAGACATAGGTCTTATAGCAGAGCCATGAACCGATTAGGATATAGAAATTGATAATGAAATATAAACTGGTGCCTGTTGCAGTTGAGATTAAAGAGACATCAGTTGCATTAAAGGCACTTAAGTTAAAGAAGACTAATAAAGAGGCTTCAAAGATAGCTGGTACTACATAAGCCCAGTCTGATTTTAAATTGTTTCTCTGATACTTTTCTTTTAGCTCATTTAAAACCAAATAGAACACAGACACGATTGAGAGCAGTAATGACAACTGCCACATGAGTGTTAATAGATATGAGTTTAAGAATAGAGAATTACGGTAGCTTGATACAGTTACAGCAATATCAGTAGCCTGTGTTACAAACACAGACAAGATAGAAATAACATGAATATTGGCTAACCTCTTTTCTGTTTTGATAACAGAATAGAGCATTGGTAACAAAATCAGTGAATTAAATATAACTAACCAGATTTTGCCTAAAATAACGTCCAAAACACACCTATTGTTATTGTGATGCTGTACCTAGTACTTAAATAAAAAAATAATCCGCCAAAGGACAAAAACATCCTCTGAATTAAGTAGTGGATATCTAGTTATTTAAAGTTTATTTATAAATTTATGTA
>Ga0256405_10008975_pt1 | contig 13928 bp, 18 predicted proteins | sample RumenRJG_02DNA_FD_189096 | JGI IMG/M metagenome (GOLD analysis project Ga0256405, IMG submission 189096) | Bovine rumen microbial communities from Lethbridge, Alberta, Canada - RJG_02 | ecosystem: Host-associated > Mammals > Digestive system > Stomach > Rumen | place: Canada: Alberta...
TTCAGCGTGGAGATGGCTTTCTCCATCGCCTTCGAGTTCCCCATGGCAATTGTGGCCGGATCATGGACCATAAGCATTGCCACCGGGGACATCATCACACGGCCACCGGCCATGGCAACGACGGATGCGGCGCTGGCTGCAATCGCATCGATCTTCACGGTAACGGTGCCGGGATAATCACGGATCATGGTGTAGATCTCGGCAGCGGCGAACACGTTGCCACCGGGACTGTGGATGTAGATGGTCACATCCCCCTCTTCGGCGTACAGGTCTTCCCTGAATGCCTTGGGGGTTACGCCATCAGACCAGAAGGATTCCTCGTCGATAGGCCCTTCCAGTCTAAGGACGCGCCCACCGCCGTCATCCTTGATCCAACTCCAGAATTTGCGCATATCGCATCACTCCTATTTCCTGCTTGTTTTATTGCCCTGTCGTGCAGCTCTGCGTTCATCCTTGCGCCTTGCGTGACCGGGAGATTCACAGGCTGGCCTGCCCTCTCCGACTTGTAAATCTGCTTACACTTCGACATATTGCCGCCCTCCTTCTGCGGTGAAATTCGTATTTCGCTGTTGCTTGTCGGTTTTTAGAAATTCCGACGAAAAAGCCTCCAAAATGCGAGTTTTGGCCTCTGGACCCCGAAGTTTGACGAGGTAAAACAAGCCGTTTGATCGGTTTTTCATCGCCATCCTCAACCCCACGGGGGCGCAAAAAGCCTTGATTCCAGAGACTACTGAAAAAGTCACAACGTACAAATTAGCATGGATTTATTCGATTTCAATCATGCAAGATGTATGTGAAAATCCGTTTGTATGCCCAATCATATGCAGTATATCTGCATATCTTCAAACTGTGTAATTCACCTTGGTTGCAAACAACAGACTTTTTCAGCAGTCTCGATTCCATTGGAATTTCGACCCTTCAACCCGTCTGGGTGGCCACACGGGCGGCACCCCTAGACCCCGCCTCGTCTAATTCGCGGAAATTCACGCGAGAGGGACCGCCGGTCTCCAGGGTGAAGGCCGTAGAGATGCTCATCCGGGGCCGGGGGCAGGCAGATCCGGACAAACATTTCGTCCTTGACAATATTCCACTATTGGGTTATAATGCAACTGGAAATCAGTTGCACTCTCGGAGGGATTGACGTGCCAAAGAAAGAAACACTGATACGGAAGCTCACTCAAAAACCATCTCCAAGGAATTTCACCATCAACGAACTTGACACGCTAATGAGTCAATGCGGGTGCCTCAAGTATTCTGGTGGTCGTGGTTCCTCGATTGGCTACTTCCACGAGAAATCAAAGCGCAAGCTTACCTTCGACGGCCCTCACCCCGGAAAAGAACTCTACCGATACCAGATCAAAAAAGTGCTGGACTTCCTCGCTGACATTGGAGAAATCTAAGGAGGTTATCTCTATGAGCAGAATGCTTGAATACAAAGGCTATCACGCAAGCGTTGATTACGATGATGAAGATGAACTCTTTGTCGGTTCAGTCTTCGGCGTTCGTGATTCGCTCAACTTCCATGGAACAAGTGTCGAGGAGCTGAAAAACAGTTTCCACGACTGCATCGATAACTATCTCGACATGTGTAAACAGTTTGGTGTGGCTCCCGACAAGGAGTATAAAGGCTCCTTCAATGTGCGCCTGGAGCCAAAGCTTCACAGGGATGTAGCCTTTGCTGCGGAGCAGCAAGGTATTACAATGAATCAGTTTGTGGTCAATGCGTTAAGCTCTGCTGTGTACGCATGATCCAGCTGAGATTCCAATCCATAGTGAATGGGGTAGACAACAGTCTGCTCCATTTATTTTACTCTACGTCCCTCAGAAGAATACTGCACATATCATCATTCAGACTAAGGCTGCCCGCCATAGGAAAGGAGAAAAGTCACAGCGGGCTGGGAAACATGCATGTTCAGTAGCGATATGTCGGTCGGCTGTCCTTCAACCCAGTCTTCTTATCATGGTGCTCTTTGCAGAGCGACTGCCAATTACCCCGATCCCAGAACAGCTTCGCATCACCGCGATGCGGACGGATATGGTCAACCACCGTGGCCTTGACGTACCGTCCCTCGGCGGCACACATGACACACAGCGGATGAGCGGAGAGAAACTGCTTGCTGGCTTTCTGCCACGTTCGACCATATCCACGGGAGGATGCGGAGCGTGTATCCTCTGGATGAAGGGGACGATGCTTTTCGCAGTACTTCCGCCCGCTCTCCACCAGCTCCGGACAGCCTGGGTGAGCACAGGGGCGCTTGGGCCTATATGGCATCTGAATCTCTCCTTGATCGCATTACTCGTTAGAAGGGCAATTCAGTACCTTCTCTGTTCGGACAGAATTCAGGTGGTTCAATGCCCTCGCCCCATGGATTGTAATGAACACCCTTCGCATGAGGACAGTTGCGCTTTCGCCCGATTTCACAGGTATCGCAACAATACATCGGCCCTTCATTGAGTTCTTTCTCAAACTCTTTCAGGCAATCATCACTGCAAAACGCCGCCTCATAGTCCATGTCAATGAACTCTGTCAGCCTGCGGCAAACCTCACAGGGAACAGGAAAGGGAGCGCGGAAAACGCTCCCTCGCTGCTCCCATGTATGGAGATCGGCGTATTTCCCGTTCCAGGTCAAAGGTGCTTTGGATCGCTCTGAGGGTCTGATGCGGTGCCACCGCCCACAGTCAGGGGCGCGGTGCAGAAGTGAACATTGCCGGTTTTGCCCTTAAACACTTCCCTGGCGATATCCTGGGCGAGGCCGCTGAACAGGCCGTTATAGTCGGTCATATCATCGCGGTAATACTGGATAACTTCCGGCTTGAAGAGAATATAAACCTGAGAGGCGCCGAAATGATCCGGAACGACCACGATGTCCTGAACGATGGGATTGTCACGGAAAAGGGTCTTGTAGATCGCGGCGAGGTCATCAGTGGCACTCGTGTTTTCCTCGTCGAAGATCTCAATGCCCAGGGTCACGTTGCCGTATTCCTTCATCGCAGGCAGAAGGTCGTCCAACGCGGTGAACTTCTCATGGTTGCGAACCTGGATATCGAAGGCAAAATCCACCTCATGGCCTTCCGGCTCATAAACCTCGCCGACGGTGATCTGCGGGTCACGCTCGAGCAGCGCTTTGATCTGCTTCTGGTATTCATACCAAGGAGCGATGATAGCCGGGTTCGTGGTGGTGTTGGCATTTTTGATGTCCCTCATGTCTCTTTCCTCTTTGAACGCGCACAGGCGTTCCATGTCCTGATGGTTTCCAGCAGGCGGTCATCCTGAACGAAGAAGGGATCTTCGATGTTCGCCGCCCGGCTGAGGTTGGCAATAAGCTGTCCGAGTCGCCAGTCTGGGTGTGTCTCCCAGAGTGTCTTCAGCTCATCCAGCATTATGGGGATGCGGTTGGGGTCGCGCATATTCTCATCTCCCTGTTCTTTTCTGCCAACGAGGAAAGAGCATTACTGCTCCCATGGCAGCCCCTGCTTCCCAAAGTGACCGTAGGCGCTTACGCGGTTGTAGTCCACATCCAGGAGTCCCAGGCTCTCAATGATTCCCCTCGGCGTCAGGTCGTAGTTCTCCCGGACAAATGCTTCGATGAAATCGCGGCTCTGCTGTTCGGTGCCAAAGCAATCCACATTGATGGACACCGGCTCAGCCACACCGATGGCATAGGCGATCTGCACTTCGCACTTGTCCGCATAACCGGCGGTCACGATATCTCGTGCGATCTTCCGCGCCATGTACGCGCCGGAGCGGTCAACCTTGGTGGGGTCCTTTCCGCAGTTGCCAGTCACAAATACATGATTGTTTCGACGAAGTAGCAGCATACCGGAAGGAACAGAAAAACAGTACATATAACCGTCTTCCGGATCATACGGTGATACATCACAATATCCAACGCCTTTTGTCCCATGTTTCACCTGAAACTTTTTCCACTTGGTGGAATGCACCCGATACAGCACTGACTTTCTGGTATACTCTTTACCATTCTGGAAGAATGTTTCTCCTATACGATCATCCACGGAAATAGTTGCATTCGTTCCATAGGCTACCATGAAAGCAAATTGTACGAAATCTGCATCTTCTTTGATGGTTGTCCGGAAATTTCCCTCTGCTCCATCCCAGAGCTGAACCTCATCTGCAATCACCTTCAGTTGCTTGGAATTAGCTCCCAGTAGGCACTTGGAAAGCTTCTTACAGGTGAATGGCGGGCAAAAATAAAAGACGGAAAAATCTCCATCTTCAGATTCTGTGTATTCAGTTCCCGTCTCGTTCAGCAAATAACGCATTCTATGCTTCTTGTGTTGCTTTTTAACACGCACACGTCCCGTCCATTTCTCCTTATGCTGGAGGATTGTCCCATCGGCACAGAAAGCAGTCTGAAGTCGAATCAAGTCTTCAGACAATGAAATGCCTTCTCTTTCATCTCGGTACTTGAAACTTGTGGGAATAAACCCATGATTTCCGTTGCGCACACCATTCTCATCAAAGAGCATTCTGGCAGTTTTTTTCACCAGACCACCCTTACTGGTTTCAAGAACAACATCATGATTCGGAGAAAGAACCATGTCCAGTACCTCTCCGGATTTGATTTGCATCAATCCTTCGGCAGGGTTTTTAACGAATGCATACGGCTTTACAAAAGTCAGTTCACCATTTTCCCACTGCCCCACCAGGTCACCGCAGAAATCACGGATTTTCTTCCAGCCATTGGGGGTCAAAAACTCGGTGTCGCCATCAACACACATGGCACCGCCGCCGATATGACCCACGCCGCCATAGGTGTCACAGGCGAGCTTGCGCCCCGTGACCCCGCAGTCAGCGAAGGGACCGCCGAGAACGAAGCGGCCGGTGGGATTGACCAGCTTCTGGAAATCAGTGTTCAAGCCAAGCTGCGCGGCGGTTAACACCATCATAGCTTCGATGACGTGCCGGAAATCGGCGGGTTCCACGTCGGCGCTGTGCTGCACCGAACACAGGAAGGTGGTGATGTGGCCACTGTCATAGTCAAAGCTCACCTGTGCCTTGGCGTCGGCGCGAAACATGTGGCTGGGGTGATTCTTCAGCAGCCGCAGAAAATTTGTCGCCAACACAAACGGAACCGGCAACAGCTCCGGCGTCTCATTGGTGGCGTAGCCGAACATCATGCCTTGGTCTCCGGCGCCGCCCTTGTCAACACCCATTGCGATGTCGGGACTCTGCCGGTCCATCAGGATGTGGATATCGAAAACGGAGTCCTCATAGCCGAGGCGTTCAATGCCGATCCGCTCGAAAACACTCCGAACCAGTTCTTTGTACGAAGGGACATAGTCAGAGCTGATCTCCCCGGCGATAATGATCTGGTTGCCCTTGATCATAACCTCGGCGGCAACGCGGGCATCACGATCATGTTTTAATACCTCGGTCACAATGGCATCCGCAATCTGATCACAGATCTTATCCGGGTGACCATTGGATACCTGTTCACATGTGATTATGTGCATTATTCCACTCTCACTTTCTCTTTCAGGGTAGTTTTGGGGATAGTCAAAACCTCGGCCTCGGCCAGGTAGTAGCGATGATGAGCATCAGCGCCACTACCAGAAGAATGGTGTATTCCATCAAAACTCTTCGACCTCCAGCCCGATCAAAGCCAGCAGCGCCAGCTCCACCTTCTGGATGTCGTCTTCAGAGGTGACCTCTCCGACCTTCCGCCTCAAACTCGCCTTGTCGATAGTGGTAATCTGCTCTGCAAGGGCTGTCAGATCCCGGTCGAGGCTAGGATTCCTCTCAGCGAGCAATCTCACATGGGTCGGGAGATCCATTCGGGCTTCCCTGGTTCGGAGAGGGACGACCGTCACCATGGTTGCGCAGGTATTGAAACGCTCATCGCTCACCACCAGGACTGGGAGAATCCCGTTCCTCAGGTAGGACCATTCCTCCCGGTGAAGTTCCGCAAACCACACCTCCATGCGGTGAGGTGTTTGGCGGAGTTCCCTCGCAAGCTCCCTCAGGGCTTGCTGCCCCTGCTTTTCTTCAATCAGCCGATCATTCTGTCTCGGCATTTGCATTCCTCCTTTTCTGCATTGCACTAAAAAAGAGGGCCGCCCAGTTGGACAGTCCTCTTGCCTTTGCGGGCTTCGTTGCCCGCTCTTCGATGATATTAGAATACCAGATTTGTCAATGGGGTACGTCTGCGAAATTGGACATTTTTCTACATTACCCCATAAAGAAGCGTAGTCAGATGTCCCAGAGCACGATTTCTGCGCTTATAATAGGCGTCCTTTTCAAAGCCCATTCTCGCACAAATATCTACGCGCTCAGATCCATCCAGATATACGCTTTCAAGTAAGCACTGCTCATCTTCACTGAGCTGCTTCCAGGCGGGCTCAAACCAGGCCATGTATTCCTGTGCCTGCCTATAGCGCTCCTTCAGTGTGTCGATCTCCTCAATTGTGCTTACTGCCTTATCCTCGCCAGAATGTACGTTCCCGCCTCGAACATGGTCATCGTATAGCGGCACTCCAACCGAAGAGGTCTTTTCCCTGATTCTCTTTATTTCATCATTGGTATTCTCGATGATGAATTTCATAGAATCGTAGTCTTTTAGGGCCTTGATAGTCGCATCTCTTTTATCGAGATAGCACCATCCGATCATTCTTAATCTCCTCCTGGATTTTTCTAATCAGATAATTGGGGTCAAGATCTGTCAGTGTTGCATACCACCTTCCATGAAAGAATTCTTCCAGCTTTTCAACCTCCTTCTTTCTGAACTCGCTTTCGGGATTTCTCAACAGACGTTTGTAGGCGCTCTGATAATCCTCCACCGCGCTGATTATGATAGCGTTGGCCAGGTCTTCCCAGTTCTCCTGTAGATATACCATAGCTCACCCCCCTATCAAAACCCATCCGACAGAGTCAGTTACTGAACAGCTTCGCTTGACGCAACTTTCCAGAACGAAGCCCCTTGTTATAGAGCTTTACCAGGCCAGCAGCATACGCAGCGCCCACAGACTCATCGCAGAATTTACCAGCCTCCTTGACTATTTGCGCCTCTGTCACGGAACGCAGTTGATTGATGAACACTTTATCGTCCATCTCATCTGCATATGTTGACAGCAGGGCAGCCATTCCTCCCAGCATTTTCAAAGTCAGTGACCAACGTTCACCATCCCAGGTATCCCGAAGGAGATGAAGCATCCGATCGTAGCCATCAGCCTGAAGAACACGGAAACAATTCAGGGCCTTCTTTGCTGCCGCGATCCCGTACTTGCAATTCACTGACTTCTCGGGGTCAATGATGAAGCCAGCATCTCTTGTATGCTGAAGGAAACTCGTCACCTCCGCCTCGCCACAGAAGGCCTGAGCCTTTAGCATGGATGCCGACGCCATTTTCTTCTTGCACTTGTTGAACAGGTAGAACAGCTCAGACTCATCCTTCTCGGTAAGGCCAGTATATACCTTACAGATAACAGGGTAATCAGGGTCATTGAACTTCAGTTCAATCGCCTTCTTTGTGTGCTGGCCGTCGATGATCCAAAACTTCCCATCCCGATATGAAACCTGGATCACAGCCACCAGATCGGGGTTGAAGTTATCAGCAATTTCCTGCGCCCACTTCATATCCAGAAGGCGCTGATACTTCTTGTTGACCTTCAACATACTGATGGGCATCCTACGGATATAGGTGAGGTCGGCGGCGCTTCCTTCGACATGGTCTTCCTTGAGCACCACTTTCACGTCCAGCCTGTCATTCTCGTTCTTGATGATACGTACCTTAGTTCGATTCATGTTAATCCTCCATTTCTTTGTACATCTGTTCGGCTTGTTCGTTCGCTTCCCTGATGATCTGCAACAGTTTGGGAAGACGGCTCCTGTCTTCATTCTTCAGCCATCTGAGTCCGGTCCGGAGTTCCTCGATATAGTTGCGACAAGCAAATCTCACTTGGTCCTCCACAAACATGAAGGCATGAGGTTCATGCTGAGGTTCATCCTTCATCGTGGGAACCTCCATCAGATGGTCGATCTGAGTTACCTCCGGATAGAGTTCGAGGTCCTTCTTTTCAGATGAATGAGTTTTCACCCTTTCCTCATTCAGCGAAACAGGACCGGCAAAGGACTTCTTGTGCATCTTGGACGGCTGTTCTTCGATTGGAACGTCCTTTACATAGTCTCGTTTCTCTGATTTCTCCTGATTTTCGACCTTACAGCCAGGCGATGATGAATCGTTTTTCTTCTTGCCGAAAAGCTGCTTGTAAGTCCCACTAATAGACACTTTACGATCCGTTCTCAATCTTTCTAATGTAGCCTCATCTGCTCCTTCGTGAAGACGGATCGCCATGTGCATGAGACTCTCCGAAACGTGTGCCAGACTACCTAGAATAAAAGCTGTTTTCCCTTCGCGAGAACCTTGGCGTAAATTTACGCCAGGGTCAACCTTTACGCCCGCGAGCTGTCGCTGAAGAGCCTTGGAGCCGATATCATCTTTGAATGGAATTACCATTTCACAACGCTGAAAGGATGTTGGATCCCGGGAATTCATCACATTGGTTACAATCCAGAGTCGAGCATCGACTTCATCCTCGAATTGCTGCTCCACAGTTTCAAAATCAATCCCAAGTTCCTTGCAGATTGCATAACGATTATGGCCATCTACAATGGTTCCCTGCCATGTCACTATGGGAACCAGACATCCACGTCGTTTAATATCAGCCTTCAGCTCTTCAAATTTCTCTTTTGAAAGAGGAATGGCTGCATCCCTGAACTTCGGATTGATTTTTAGCTCCTTTATCACAACTTCACCTCCTCTCCCAGCACGTCTTGAATTGCCGCCTTCATGGTTGCCAAGCCATCAAAGACATAAATTCGTTCTTCTCGAATATCCCTCAAAAGTTGTATTGCTTTCTCGCTGCTCATAACATCTCCTTTCCACCCGCTGGGGCTGTTAAACCAACTGTGCCTTAACTGCGTCTATCAGGCTGCTCTGTGTGACCTCCTTTTTTGAAAGTGCAGCCATAATCCTTTCGTCGATAGTCCCTTTGCATACGATGTGTTCCACTACAACGGTCCGGGAAACCTGTCCCTGCCGCCACAGGCGGGCATTGGTCTGAATGTAGAGCTCCAAACTCCAGGTCAGACCGAACCAGATCAAAGTGGAGCCGCCTGCCTGCAGGTTCAGACCATGCCCCGCAGAAGCAGGGTGGATCAGCCCCACAGGAATTCTCCGTGCATTCCACTGGTGGATGGATTCCTCAGTGTCGATGCGCCGGTAGCGCACTCCCATATCGCGTAGCCGTTCCTCAATCCGTTTCAGATCATGTTTGTACCAGTACGTCGCTAAGACGGGCTTCCCGTTCTGTGCCTCGATCAGGTCTTCCAGGGCGTCGAGCTTTCGGGAGTGGACATCAATGACTGCTCCCTCATCATCATAGATCGCGCCGTTCGCCATCTGGGTCAGCTTGCCCGAAAGCGAAGCGGCATTAGCCGCCGTTACCTCGCCATCCTTCAGGTTGAGTACCATTTCTTTCTTCAGTCGGGAGTAAATCTCCGCTTCCTTCGGAGACATCCTCACCTCATAGGGGACACTGACGAGTTCTGGCATGACGAGATGATCCGTACAGCGCATGGAGATTGTGATGTCCGCTATCCGTCTGTAAATCCGCTCCTCTGCTCCGGGGAGAGGGGCATACGAGAATACAATCTGCCCGTTAGTCTTCTCCGGGCGGAAGAATTCTTGACGGTATCGGGTGATGAAGCGTCCAAGCCTCTCCCCCAGATCCAAGAGTCTATACTCTGCCCAGAGGTCCATGAGGCCGTTGGATGATGGAGTCCCGGTCAAACCAACGACCCTGCTGACGAGAGAGCGAACCTTTAGCAGACTCTTAAACCTCTTCGCCTGGGGATTCTTAAATGAGCTGAGTTCGTCCAGCACAAGCATATCCCACTTCCACTCGCCGCCGTATTCCTCCACAAGCCAAGGCACCACATCACGGTTGATCACATACAGGTCTGCGTCCTGATTCAGCGCATAACGCCGCTCGGAGGCTGCCCCTATCGCAATGGAATAGCGCAGCCCTTGGAGGTGACTCCATTTCCCCAGCTCCTCCGCCCAAACCTGCGCCACGCGAATCGGGCAGATCACGAGGACCTTTGTCACTTCGAACCTATCCCTGAGAAGCTCTTCTATCGCTGTCAGGGTAATCACAGTCTTTCCGCAGCCACAGTCCAGGAGGATGGCCGACGCGGGATTTTTCACTATGAAGGATGCCGCGTAGCTCTGATAGGGGTGAAGATCATCCTTCCCCAGCACAGGAATCACCTCCCTGCTCTTGCCCTCCACCGGGGAAATGCTCTATCGCGTCCAATATCGCGCTAATCTGGTTCGGATCATCCAGCACAGCAACAAAGCACCCAAGTTCTGCCAGTTGCCTGTGCCTTACCCGCTGCAAGGGGCGCGCCCTTTGTCCCGGTGCTTTGACCTCGACGAAGCCCATCTTCCCCTTTGGCAAGATCACCAGCCTATCTGGCGCTCCCACCCAATTCGCAGGTGCGAACTTCAAGCAAAAACCACCGCGTTCAGCGGTGGCCTTGCGAAGTATCAGTTCTATTTCGCGTTCACGTATTTTTATCACACTCCTTTTCTCGAAAATGTCTAAAGGTGGGGGATGAGGGGCTAATACCCGTCCACCCCCGTGAGGGCAAAACTAACCTGCTCCCCTTGAATGGGCAGGTTGTCATCCAGATGCTCAACAGATGAAACCAGGTTGTTTTTCGCAACAAACCTTATGGGATAAAGCATTCCCTCGCGCGCGCGAAGACTATAATACAAATAGTATTATTATTCTTATATAACTTTTATACGCGCGTGTGGGCTTTTTTTGCATCAAAACAAAGCCCAAAATGTCAGAAAAGTCTCCTAGAGAATAGTTGTAGTCCTGTTGATTTTACATTTTTCTTCCTATTATATTAGGTTCAAAACAAATCACCAACAAGACTACAACAAGCTCAGAAGTTGTTTTGAAATCCCCCATTCCTTAGCTGGGGGAGTTGGAGGTGTCGGAAGAGTCGGACGATGGGGTTCTAACATACACCCTCTGGGTACCATAGAGGGGCAGTTTCTTTGAGCCTGCGCGTTTCCACTGGGGAAGCTGTCTCATAATGGCGCTGATGGCGTAGCTGTCCTTGGGCTGCATGTCCTCTTTTCGCCGTCCATAGCACTCCACCCAGATTTCCATGTTGCTCACGCAGTCCCTCTTCCTCACCGCCTTCGCATGAATGGGATCATCACCCCGCAAGTAATCCTGCCGACGGTAGATGTCCATGCTCTCCCAATTGTCCGGGAGAGGCTTCTCCAAATACTCGGCAACAATGCCCTGCCGGTCATCATGTTCCATAGCGGCCAGCTGATGGGCTTCCGCCGCTTCCTCCAACCACTTCGGCAGGAACAAAGGCTCACCCTCTGCCTCGCGGGCCTTCGTCTCCGCCCAAACCTGGGCAACGTAGTCCGCATCCAGGACCATGTCGGTCCTCCGGGGCGTCGGCACAATCCAGAAACGACGGTTACCCGTCACGTCGCGGAGGAAGCCGTTTTCCTGGTTTGCTGTGCCAATGAAAACACACTGGCGCGGATGGGGGGTAGCGCGACGCCCATAACTGGCGCGATACTTGTCATCCTGTCGGGAAATAAAGGCCTTGACGGATTCCACTTCAGCCTTTGAAACGCCGGCCATCTCTCCCAGTTCGATGATCCAGTTCCCCTGAATATTCTCCGCCGACTGCTTATCCCGCATCATGTTGAAGGAGAGGTTGTCAGTGAAATATTCGGGACCGCAGAGGGTCGCGATGGCTGTGCTCTTGCCGATGCCCTGCGGACCGACCAGCGTCAGCACATAGTCGAACTTGCATCCCGGCTGGAGTACTCGCCGCACCGCGGCAACCAGCGTCTTCCTGGTAACAGCCCGGACATACTCAGAATCCTCCGCGCCGAAAATGTCGATCAGGAGGGTATCTAAGCGGGGAACGCCATCCCACTCCGGCAAAGCCGAGAGGTAATTCCTGATGGGGTGATAATGACGGTCGTCGGCCACCTTGTCCACCGCATCCCTGATCACTGTGGAGGGCAGCTCCCCATAGTTCGCTGCGATCCAGTGATTCAGCTGGGCATCATCAACATCGCGCCAGAATTTGTCATGGTGCCATGGGATGGAGGCCCCAAGTTCAATATTGTCAGCCAACTCGTTGAAGACCAGGCTTTTCAGATCGGGGTGATTCTCCAGGATGAGAACGGAGTTGATGATGGATGGAGCGAGGATGCCATGCTTCGTGTAGAGGAGCTTCTCCTCCCAGGCGGAGGCATCCTCCTCACCGAAGTCCTCGGCGAGAGATGCGGCTCTCTCCCGCCTCTGAAGGTTCAGGCATTTCTGATCAGAGAGAACGAACTTCTCCATTTCACGGTAGGACGGGGCCATTTCCGCTGGGCCTTCGTAACCGGCGTCCAGGATTCCAAACTTGTGGATGCGCACCAGGTCGAAGGCGTTCTGCATGTGGCCGCCTGCCGGATCCGTTGCGTGGTGGCTGTAGAGCCACTTTCCGTCGATGATGGCCGCGCCGGCGGTGGAGCTGCCCGCGATGAAGTCATACCGTCCGGGATGGGTTGTGCTGGGCCGATAAACGGAGGGAAGCAGTGCATCAATCACAGTCTCGATGTCCCCATATGCCCGGCAGAAGAGACCCACCACATTCTTCTTCTCAAAGGGATCCTGCACCCTGCGCTGCTCGGAGGTGAACGAAGCGGTTTCCCTTTCAGAGGGAGGTAGATCTGCCAGGTCCCGCCAGTTCGGATGGGCAGCGAGGAAGGCATCCGGATCGAGCGTCGGACCGATGAGACGGCGAGAGAAATATTCCCCGTCCACAGAGGTGGTCGGCCAGTACATCAGCTGATGTACGCGGAAGGAACAGGGATCAACATGCTGTGACCCAAGATCATGGGCGAGATAGTGGGTGATAGCGTTGTATTCGTCCGGGCTGATATTCCTGGTCAGGAAAACCAGAACGCGAAAGCGAGGGGCTGAGGGGGTGTGAGAGTGGGTCGAGTAGACGAAACAATCATAATGCAGTTTGTCTATCAGGACATCGATGAAGTTAGCGGGGCAAGAGTCCAAATCCAGAGTAACGAGGGAGCGGTATTCCACAGTACTGGTAAGTCTCCGATTCCCTCGCAGCTTCCCTCCTACGAACCCGCCATGGTCCTTGATGTTGTCGCGCTGGCTCTTCGGCATAGCGCTGAACTCCGCGATAGTCTCTGGCGTGCGGATGGTCTGTGAGAGCTTAGCGCAGAGCTGATCGGCGGTAAACCGCTCCGTCTTCCAGCTCTTTTCAAAACGGGAAAAACCCGTAGAGATGATGATTTTGTCCATTAGTCCTCCGTTTCTCTCAGGTGGCTATCGCCTGAGCAGTCGATTTTTTGTCTCTTGACCTGAGTACTCTTCTTGTTCAGTGACACGGTGTCGGTAACAACCTCCTCCGAAGTTGTTACTTGGGTTGTTACCTGTTGTTGCGCCAGAATGCGTTCCTTCAAAAACATGGCGTATTGCCAGGGCGCACCCTGCGGCGGCGAGGTCGGCGTGTTTCTGAGCAACTTCTGAATCTGCCGGTAGTCCCGCCCGAGACGCCCTTTCTTTTTGATCTCCCTGATGGCTACATCGTGCCCGCGGCCTTCAAGGTAGCCGCGCAGGTAAGCGGGTTCCAAAAGAGCGGCAATTTCTTTTGCTCGTGGACCAGGAATGACACGATCCAGGTCAACGGCTTCGATTTCTTTTCCGTTCCAGAGTAAAAGCATTTTTCCTCCTTTCTGCCCACCTCTCCACTCTTTCACTGGCAAGGGCGACAGCGGCGGCGGTCGATTGTGCCGGCGCATATTTATGCGTCAGGGTCGGCGCATATTTATGCGTCCTTGCAG
>Ga0256405_10008977_pt1 | contig 13921 bp, 17 predicted proteins | sample RumenRJG_02DNA_FD_189096 | JGI IMG/M metagenome (GOLD analysis project Ga0256405, IMG submission 189096) | Bovine rumen microbial communities from Lethbridge, Alberta, Canada - RJG_02 | ecosystem: Host-associated > Mammals > Digestive system > Stomach > Rumen | place: Canada: Alberta...
ACAAATATCTCTCAGTTGAAAGGTTTTCTCATGTTATGCACATTGGGTCCACCGTTAGCGGAATATTAAGAAGCGATTTGGATTCTCTTGTAGCCATAGATTCAATTTTGCCTGCAGGGACATTGTCCGGTGCTCCAAAAATAAGAGCCTGTGAAATTATTAATGAGCTTGAAAATAATAAAAGGGGAATTTACGGCGGAGCTATTGGTTATTTGGATTTAAGCGGCAATATTGACACTTGCATTTCCATAAGAATCGCTTTTGCACGAAATAATAAGGTATTTATTAGGTCAGGTGCAGGCATTGTAGCCGATAGTGTGCCGGATACGGAATTTGATGAATGCTTGAACAAAGCAGCTGCAGTTATTAATGCTCTAAAAATTGCTGATGGAGGTTTAGAATGATTCTTTTAATTGATAATTATGACAGTTTTTCCTATAATCTCTTCCAATTGGTTGGTGAAGTTAATTCTGATATTTTGGTTTATAGAAATGATAAGATAACTCTTGATGAAATCTCCAATCTAAATCCTGAGTGTATTATCCTGTCTCCAGGACCGGGTAAACCAAAAAATGCAGGAATCTGCGTGGATTTGGTAAAAGAATTTCATGATAAAATACCAATTTTGGGTGTTTGTTTAGGCCATCAGGCAATTTGTGAAGCTTTGGGTGGTACAGTTTCTCATGCAAAAAGATTAATGCATGGAAAATCTTCCAGGATTTCACTTGATTATGATTTTATCTTTAAAGGATTGCCTTCAGAAATTACAGTAGGCAGGTACCATTCTTTAAGTTTGATGGAAGACACAATTCCAGATAGTCTTGATGTTATCTCAAAAGCAAAGGATGATGGTGAGATTATGGCCGTAAAACATAATGATTATAATGTCTATGGTCTTCAATTTCATCCGGAATCAATTTTAACTCCGGACGGATTAATTATTATTAAAAATTTTATAGAAAAAGTAGAAAAAGGGATTTTATGATTAAGGAAGCTATTTTAAAAGTGTATAAACATGAAAATTTGACTTATGATGAAGCATATCAAACTATGGATGAAATCATGAGTGGTGAGGCGAGTGAAGTTCAAATGAGTGCTTACCTAACTGCAATGTCCATGAAGGGTGAAACAATTGATGAGATTACTGCTTCTGCTGAAGCGATGAGGGCTCATTGTGTGAGACTATTGAATGATGAGGAAGTTTTGGAAATTGTCGGAACCGGTGGTGACGGATCCAATACATTCAATATATCAACAACCTCTTCAATCGTGATTTCTGCAGCCGGCGTTCCGGTTGCAAAACATGGAAACAGGGCTGCATCAAGTAAATGTGGTGCTGCTGATGTGTTGGAGGAGTTGGGAGTGAATATTAACATACCTCCCGAAAAAAGTTTAAAATGCTTAAAAAAGATTAATTTATGTTTCTTGTTTGCTCAAAATTATCACTTGTCAATGAAGTATGTTGCAGGAGTTAGAAAAGAACTGTCAATAAGGACAATATTCAATATATTGGGGCCTTTGACAAATCCTGCAGGTGCTACTATGCAGGTTTTGGGAGTATACGATAAAGATTTGGTCGAACCACTTACTGAAGTTATTAAAAATCTTGGTGTTAAGTCTGCACTGGTTGTTTATGGTTTAGATGTTATGGATGAAATATCAGTTAGTGACAAAACTTTTGTATGTGGACTTAAAGATGGAAAAACAATGTCTTATGAGATATCTCCAGAGTACTTTGATATGGAATTTTCATCAAAAGAAGATCTTGTTGGGGGAGATGCAAAAGAAAATGCAAAAATCACTCTCTCTATTTTAAATGGTGAAAAAGGACCTAGGAGAAATGCTGTTTTATTGAATTCGGCAGCAGGATTATATGTTGCAGGAAAAGTTGAATCATTAAGAGAAGGCGTTAGTCTTGCAGCGGAAATTATTGATTCAGGAAAGGCTTTAGAACAGCTTGAAAAGTTTATTGAATGCACAAATTGTTGATTATTATGTTGGATGAAATTGTTGAAAAAACTCAGGAAAGATTGGTTGAAGCTAAAAATATTAAATCATTGGATGAACTTAAAAAGGAAGTTTCTCAGATGGAAATTTCAAAAGATTTTCCATTTAAGGAGGTGCTTAAAGACCCTGAAATTGCAATTATTGCTGAAGTTAAAAAGGCTTCCCCTTCAAAAGGAATAATCAGTGAAGATTTTGATTATGTAAGCATTGCAAAGGAATATGAATCTGCAGGTGCATCTGCCATTTCAGTTTTAACAGAACCTTACTTTTTTAAGGGTTCAAATGATTATCTAAAAGAGATTTCCGAAAACGTTTCAATTCCTATTTTAAGAAAGGACTTTGTCATTGATGAATATATGGTTTGGGAAGCTAAATTGCTTGGAGCTTCTGCAGTGCTTTTGATAGTGTCCATATTGGACATTGTTCAATTAAAGAAATTTTTAGATTTGGCTCATGATTTGGGCCTTTCAGCCATTGTTGAAACTCATGATGGTGATGAAATCAGAACTGCCATGAATGTTGGTGCAGAAATTATTGGCGTAAACAATAGGAACCTCAATGATTTTAGTGTAGATATTGATAATAGTATAAGTCTACGTAGATGCGTAAGTGATAATATAGTATTTATTTCTGAAAGTGGCATTAAAACAAAGGAAGATGTTAGCAAATTAAAAGAAAATAATGTTGATGCAGTTTTAATTGGTGAAACTTTAATGAAAAGTGATGATAAAAAATCTTTAATTTCGGAGTTGAAGAATGGTTAAAATCAAAATCTGCGGACTTAAGAGATTGGAGGATATAGAAATTGTTAATAAATATAAGCCAGATTATATAGGTTTTGTCTTTGCAAATTCAAAAAGAAAGGTTTCTCATGAATTGGCATCAGAAATGAAAAGCAATTTAAGTCCTGATATTGTGTCTGTTGGGGTTTTTGTAGATGCCGATGCTGATGAAATCGTAAAGTTATTCGATGAAGGCATTATTGAAATTGCTCAACTTCATGGTAGTGAAAGTGAAGATTATATTAGGAAATTAAAAGAAAATACAAACTATGAACTGAAAATAATTAATGCAATTGAAATGTCTGATGAAAAAGACTTGATGGAATATGACAATTCAATTTCTGATTATCTATTGCTTGACAGTGGTAAGGGTAGTGGAAGAACTTTCGACTGGAATTTAATACGAAATGACTTAAACAAAGACTTCTTTTTAGCTGGGGGAATTAATATTTCGAATATATCCAAAGCTATAAGTGAATTTAAACCTTATGCAATAGATTTAAGTTCTGGTGTTGAAACTGATGGATTTAAAGATGAATTTAAAATCAAAGAGATTATGGAGGTAATACGTTGAGTAATGGAAGATATGGTGAATATGGTGGCCAATACATCTCTGAAACATTAATGAATGAGTTACTTTACTTGGAAGAACAATATAATTATTATATTAATGATCCAGAATTCGTAGATGAGCTAAATATATTATTGGAGGAATATGCTGGAAGACCTTCTTTATTATATTATGCTAAAAGAATGACTGAAGACCTTGGCGGAGCCAAGATTTATTTAAAGCGTGAAGACTTGAACCACACAGGTGCTCATAAAATCAATAATGTGTTGGGTCAGGTATTACTTGCTAAAAAAATGGGTAAGACAAGAGTAATTGCTGAAACAGGTGCGGGTCAGCATGGAGTAGCTACTGCAACTGCTGCAGCATTGCTTGATATGGAATGTGAAGTGTTTATGGGGGAAGTGGATACCAAAAGACAAGCACTCAATGTTTACCGTATGGAATTGTTGGGTGCAAAGGTACATTCAGTAAAATCTGGAACTAAAACGCTAAAGGATGCTGTAAATGATGCATTTAGAGATTGGATTGCACGTGTTCATGATACAAATTATGTGATTGGTTCTACTATGGGACCACATCCATTTCCAATGATTGTAAGAGATTTTCAGGCTGTAATTAGTGCTGAAGCTCGTGAACAATTTCTTCAAAAAGAAGGAAGGTTGCCAAATGCTGTTATTGCATGTGTAGGTGGTGGAAGTAATGCGATGGGAGCATTCTATAATTTTATTGATGACGAAGACGTAAGATTAATAGGATGTGAAGCTGGTGGAAAAGGAATTGACACTCCTTATAATGCTGCTGCTTTAACAAAGGGTAAAATCGGCATCTTTCATGGAATGAAATCTGTTTTTAATCAGGGAGAATATGGCCAAATTGCACCGGTATATTCAGTTTCAGCAGGTCTTGACTATCCTGGTGTAGGTCCTGAGCATGCATATTTAAGAGATAGTGGTAGGGCAGAATATGTTCCTGTTACTGATGAAGAAGCTGTTAATGCATTTGAATACCTATCAAGAATGGAGGGGATTATTCCAGCTATTGAAAGTGCGCATGCAGTTGCTTATGCTATGGAAATTGCTCCAAAAATGAATAAGGATGATATTATAATGATTTGTCTATCTGGAAGGGGTGACAAGGATGTACGATCAATTGCAGAATATAGGGGAGTTGATTTAAATGAGTAAGATTGCTAATGCATTCAAAAATGGAAAAGCATTTATCGGATTTTTGACTGCTGGAGACCCAAGCATAGAAAAAACAGTTGAATTCATATTGGCTATGGAAGAAGCAGGATGTGATTTGATAGAAATAGGCATTCCATTTTCAGACCCTATGGCAGAAGGTGTTGTAATTCAGGATGCAAATGTGCGTGCATTAAAACACAATACAACAACCGATGATGTTTTTGATATAGTAAAAGCGGTTCGCACTAAAAGTGATGTTCCCCTGGTATTCCTGACTTATATTAATCCTGTTTTCTTTTATGGTTATGAAAAATTCTTTAAGAAATGTAATGAGTTAGGTGTTGACGGCATTATCTCTCCTGATTTGCCTTATGAGGAAAAAGGGGAAATTGTCGATATTGCCCGCAAAAATGATGTTGATGTTATATCATTAATTGCTCCAACTTCCAAAGAAAGAATTCAAAAGATTGCCTGTGATGCAAGTGGTTTTATTTATGTGGTTTCATCATTGGGAGTTACAGGAATGAGATCTGAAATAAAAACAGATTTAAAGTCAATTTTAGAAGATATTCGTGATGTAACAGACTTGCCATTGGCTGTTGGATTTGGCATCAATACTCCCGAACAGGCTAGAAATATCGGTGAAATTGCTGATGGGGTTATTGTTGGCAGTGCTATTGTAAAAATAATTGAGGAACATGGTGAAGATGCAACATCTGTATTGAAAGAGTATGTTTCAAGCATGAAAAAGGCTTGCAATTAAAAATTTCAAATAATGAAAACACTTATTAAATAATAAATATAAAAATATATTCATAATATATAATTTTAACTAAGAGGATTATTTATGTTTAAAGCAGAATTAAGTGATTCTAATATATTAAAAACCAGTTTTGATGCTATTTCATCAATTGTTGATGAAGTACAAATTCAAACTGATAGTGAAGGCATGAGATTAGATGCCTTAGACCGTAGTCACATAACTTTCGTACATTTAGAGTTAAAATCTAGTTTATTTGATGAATATGTTTGTGATGTTCCTGAAAAAATCAACATAGATACTGATGAGTTCATGAGAGTACTTAAACGTGCTAAATCTCAGGATAGGGTTTTAATGTCTGTAGATGATAATAATTTCATCATTACTTTTGAAGGGGACGCTACTAGGACTTTTAAAATTAGATTAATAGATATTGAATATGATAACCCAGTCCCACCAAGTATTGAACACCCAACTAACTTCAAAGTTCGTTTCTCAATCTTAAAAGACAGTATTAATGATATTGATATATTTTCAGACAAAATTATACTTGAAGTTGATGAAGATTACTTTATCGCATCTGCTGACGGTGAATTCGGTGATGCAAGCATCAAATATCTTCACGGTGAAAATATTCAAGAACATGCAAAAGCTTTATTCTCATTGGATAAGATTAGAGAAATGCTTAAAGCAGATAAATTTTCAGAGGAAGCTGAAATTAGTTTAGGTACTGATATGCCATTAAGTTTAACTCTTAATATGGTTACTGGTGACGGTAAACTTAGTTTCTTGCTTGCTCCTAGATTAGAAACAGATGAATAATTTCATTTGTTTAACTTTTTTTTATTTTAAAAATTTTTTTTAGAGATGGTATTAAGTGGATCAATTTTACAAAACTTTGCGCAGTATTCAGAAAAAAGAAAGGAATAACGGTACCCTTGCTCGTGTAGATGAAACTTTTTACAATGATATGCATGTGTACATGGACATGTTAAAGCAAGAAGCAATTAATGATCCCTTTTCAAAGGCACCTGCAATGCTTAAAGAAGCTCAGATAATTGCCACTGACATTTGTCAGCGAAGAGAAACAAAAATTACAAATTCTGCAGTTTTGAATATTCACAGGTCATATCATCTATTCACTGGCACTCCCCAGTTTGATTTGATTGATACTACTCCTTTAAATTTAACTCCTGAAGAGGAAAAATTTTATTTTTCATTAGTCGACACTTTAAAAAATCATAGGCAAAACATTTCATTGGAAAAATTGGCTGAAGACGAAGAAGAGATTATTGATAAAAAAATAATCAAACCAAAAGAAACACAATCCAATACATTGATTTCTCCAGAGCCTGTTGAAAAAAAGGAAGATGATGAAGTATTGAATAGGTTAGATGAAATTTCTAAAGCCAAACCTATTGTTGGCGAGAAAAGGGAACCTATTGAAAAGCAAATCATCAATTCCCAAAATGCAATTTCAAAAAAAGAAGCTGTTAACATACCTAAAGCGACTAAACCTCAAAATAATGATATTGAAGAAAATCCCAATGCTTTAGATGAAAATGAAGAATTTTATGATTTTGAGGCCAAAAAAATTGCTAAGGAAACAGAACTTGTTACAATGTTGGTTTTTGATGAAATTGGTGCTATTGTGGGTGTTGATGAAAAAGTTTATGGTCCTTTCATGCCTCAGGATTTGGTAACCTTACCTTTGATAAATGCCAAAATATTTTTTAAAAATCGCAAGGGCAGACAAGTTAAAATTTAGCAGTTTGGGATTAACTTTAAATAACTTGATAAATATATATAATGAATGTATCTATTTGTGATATTAAAAAATTATATTTTTTTATAATTTGGATTTTTGCTGTCTGTAGACTTGATGCGTTACAATGCAGTTTTAATCTCTAACGTTTTCTAATAAAATTTGAGTTTAGATAAATTCATGGATAGGTTTACAATGACTTATTAATACGGTGAAAAAATGAAAATACCAAAAGAAAAAAGAACATACTGTCCTCACTGTAAAAAACACACTATGCATGAGGTACACACTGCTAAAAAAAGAAAAGCTAGTGAATTAACTTGGGGACAAAGACAATTCAGACGTGTAACTGCTGGTTACAGAGGTTATCCAAGGCCTTTACCTGCTGGAAACAAACCTGTTAAAAAATTAGACTTAAGACTTAAATGTAAAGAATGTGGTAAATCTCACATTAAACAATCTTTCAGAACTGGAAAACCAGAATTTGTAGCAAAATAGGTGATTAACATGGTTAGTAAAGGAAGAGGAAACTTTTTAAAAGTTAAATGTTTAGATTGTGACAATGAACAAATAATCTTTGATCGTGCAGCTTCTGACGTAAAATGTATTATTTGTGGTAAAACCCTTGTCAAATCTCGTGGTGCTAAAGCTAAAATCACAGCACACATTGAAAAAGTTTTAAACTAGATTTCTAGTTTTCAACTTATTTTTTACTATTTTTTATAATTTTTATTTAATGTTGGTGAGAGTATGGTAAGAAAAAGTCAAGAATGGCCTGATGAAGGGGAACTTATTGTCGGTACTGTTTACAAAGTTCTTAATTATGGGGCTTTTGCTAAATTAGAAGAATATCAGGGCAAAGAAGCTTTTATTCATATTTCTGAAGTATCTTCTGGTTGGGTTAAAAATATCAGAGATCATGTAAGGGAAAACCAAAAAATCGTTTGTCGTGTTCTCAGAGTAAATCCTAAGAAAGGGCATGTGGATGCTTCTTTAAAAAGAATCCGTGAAGATCAAAGAACTAAAAAAATCCAACATTGGAAAATTGAACAAAAAGCTGAAAAATTTTTAGAATTATCTGCTAAATCTTTAGGTAAAACTTTAGATGAAGCTTATGATGAAGTAGGTTATGAACTTATGGACATCTTTGGGGATGTTTATGGTGCTTTTGAAACTGCTGCTGATGAAGGTGCAGAATCACTTACTGAAGAAGGAATCCCTCAAGATTGGGCTGATGCTATTACTGAAGTAGCTAAAAAGAATATCACTCCTCCTGAAGTTCATATTAGTGGTTATGTTGATATTGAAACTTTCGTGCCAAACGGTGTTGAAGTCATTATTTCCGCTCTCAAAGCCGCTGAAGACAACGGTGATGAAGAGGAAGAAATTAAAGTTCAATGCGTTGGTGCACCAAGATACAGAATCACTGTCAAATCCACTGATTATATTTTAGCTGAAAAAGCTCTCAAAGCTGCTGCTGACAGATGTATTGCAGTTGTTGAAGAATCTGAAGGAAATGGTGCTTTCTTAAGAGAGTTAGATAATTAGATTTTTATGAATATGAAAATGAATAAATGTCCCGATTGCGGAATTTATACTTTAAAAGATGCTTGCCCAAAATGTGGCGGGCAACTTAAAGTTATTTATCCTCCAAAATTTTCTGTTGAAGATAAATACGGTAAATATCGTCGTATATTAAAAAAAGAAGCAATGAAGGAGAAATAGGATATGGACGTTACAGAAATAATTACTTTAGAAGAAATAGAATTAAATAATCCTATTTTTATAGAAGCATTACCTGGTATTGGTCATGTTGGTAAGTTGGCTGCCGATCATATGATAGATGAATTGGGAGCTACAAAATTTGCTGAAATCTATTCTCCAACCTTTCCACCTCAAGTTCTTGTTAAAGAGGAAGGCATTATCGGTAATATGATTAATGAATTATATTATCTTAAGGAAGTTGGTGAAGATAATTTGGATTTAATTATTCTTGTTGGTAATACTCAAGCTCTAACTCCGGAAGGTCAATATTTGATGTGTAAAGATATTTTGGATTATGTCGGAAAATTCGATATAAATAGAATTTTTACATTAGGTGGGATGGCTACTGGTCAACCTGTTGAAATTCCAAAGGTTTTAGGAGCGGCTACTCATGAAGAGGATATTGAATTATTAAAAGAAGCAGATATTGAGATTAGATCTAATGATGGCGGCATTGTCGGAGCTTCCGGACTCTTTTTGGGTTTGGCTGTTCGTCAAGGAATTCATGGATCTTGCCTTATGGGTGAAACCCCAGGTTATTTCATTGATGCTGAATCTGCAGAAGCTATATTAAACAAACTTTCATATTTACTTAATTTTGAAATCAACGTTGATAAATTAGAAGAAAGAGCTGAAGAAACCAGACAAATGATTGCTAAAGCTCAACAAATGGAACAAGATTTAATAAATAAGGCTAATGCTGGAACTGCAGATGATTTAAGATATATTGGATAATCAATATATCATTTTTTAACTTTTTTTTTTAGATTATGAATGTTATTGTTGTGCCCGATGCGGCAATGATTGTTATTCCATTAATAGAAAAAAATGGACATTCTTATTTGTCTCCCTCAGACTTTTCCAAATATGACAATATGGACATTTGTGAGGGTAATTTAACTTATGACAACTTATTGCATACATATTCTTCAAGTGAAATTCCTTCTGGAATAAGGGGGAGGCTTTTTTTGTTGTCTCGGGTTTTGAATAATGCTGATGCAGCGATTATTATAGGAAAAAGGCCAAAAAATTACATTAAAATGTATAATGCTTTAAATGATTTGATATTGTTTGGGGGAAATGCCTGCAATAACGCCCATAGCATTACTGTCAAGATGGTTGAGGATTTGGGCATTCCAACATTAAAACTTGCATATCCAACAAATCAAAATCAGTTAATTGATTTGATTAACAAGACTAACTCATTTTTAAAGGACTTGAACCCTTATTCAGACTCTGTTAATGAAGATGGGCTAACAGTTGATTTTAAACTAAAAGAGGATAAATATCCGATTGAAGATGTTAAAAGCATTTTAAATAAGTTAATATAATATGAATTATAATTTTTAAACATGTTAGTAAATGCAGATTTTCATGTTCACAGCTGTTTTTCATCAGCATCATCAAAAGACATGTTAATAAAGAATATGGCTCCAAAATCTAAATTAAAGGGTCTTCAGCTTTTAGGAACTGGGGATGCGTTCCATCCAGGTTGGTTAAATATAATTGAAGAAAGCACCACCTATTCTGGAGATGGCATCTATACTGCTGATGGAACGGACTTTGTTTTGACATGTGAAGTTGAAGGAAAACATAGAATCCATCATTTAATCATCATTCCAAACATTGAAATTGCAAGAGAATTATCTGAAAAGTTGGTATCAAAAAATAAGAATAGTGATGGTAGGCCAAGAACAGGATACTTGGGAGCTGAACTTTTGGAAATGGTTAGGGAATATGACTGTTTGATTGGTCCGGCACATGCATTTACTCCATGGACTGGTATGTATAAATCCTATGATAGTATTTTTGATTGTTATGAGAAAAGACCTGATTTTGTTGAATTGGGCTTGTCTGCAGACACGTTTATGGCTGACAGGATTAGAGAACTTAACGATTTTCCATTTTTAACTAATTCCGATGCGCATTCTCCATGGCCTCATAGGTTGGGCAGGGAATTTAATGCATTAGAACTCAAAGATATTTCATTTTCTTCGATAAAAAATTCAATAAAGCACAATAAGATTCAGGCAAATTATGGTCTTGTGCCAAATCTTGGAAAATATCATATGACTGCATGTACAAGATGCTTCAAAATAATAGATCCTGAAGTTGCAAAGGAAAATAAGATGAAATGTGATTGTGGCGGAAGGATAAAGAAAGGTGTTGATTTTAGAATATCTGAGATTGCTGATTATGACGAACCTAAACATCCTGATTTTAGGCCAAAGTATGTTCATTTAATGCCTCTTGCAGAGTTGATAGCAACGCTTTTAAATAAAGGGGTTACCACAAAAACTGTTCAAAATAGGTGGCAAAAGCTGATTGATGCTTTTGGAAGCGAAATTGATGTTTTAATTAATGTTTCATTAGATGAAATTAAAAAAATTGACTCTGATGTTGCAAATATTATTGAATCGTTTAGAAACAATTCAATTAATGTTGTTCCAGGTGGTGGGGGTCAATACGGTAAAATTCTCTTTGATAATAAAGTTAAAGAGAATAAAACAAAAAAATTAGTTACTTTAGATAATTTTTAAAGCGGACTTGGAGGGATTTGAACCCTCGATCTTAAGATTAGGAGTCTTACGCCCTTCCAGACTAGGCTACAAGCCCAAAATAATTAAAATAATATTTTAAAATTTTTTTTTAGAAAAAGAATAAAGAGAGCGGACCCGCCGGGATTTGAACCCGGGGTCTTCGGATTAGAAGTCCGACGCCCTATCCAGCTAGGCTACGGGCCCTCTATTACAACAATTATATAATTTATTTTTCTTATTATATATATTTATCTATTATTTTAAAAAAATAAAAAAGAAGGTTAAAATTTAACCTCTTCCAGTAGCGCCTGTTGAATCGCTAACACTTATGGAATCTACAGCATTTCCATCTTGGTCATATACTGTGAAATACCAGTATCCATCAGAATAGTATCCTCCTCCAGCATAGCATCCAGGTTCTGAAACTGCACCTGCTGCGATACTTTGAGCATCTGAGTAAGATAATGAAGTACCTGAACTGGAACTTGAACTACTATCTGGGGAATAATCACTGCTACTACTGCTGCTACTACTGCTACTGCTACTGTAATCACTTGAGTCTGATCCAGAACTTGATCCACCATCACTATAACCTGAATCGGAACTTGAACTGCTTGCACTACCTGCAGTGCTTGCTACAGAAGATCCATTTGTTTTGTTTATTGAGGAATTGTTTCCAAGTCCATGTCCTGTGTCTTTACCCTGCATACTGGATAAATCTGAGAAAATTGGATTGTCACTATTTGTTATTCCATATGCTGCAACTGCTGCTGCAATACATAACACAATAATTATTGAAATAATTATATTTGATTTTTCCAAAATTATCCCTCCTATAACTTATATTAAAGATAATAATATAATTAAGTTTTTTATCTTTTATATATATTTCTATCTGTTTTTTTAGGATTACTATATATAAATAATTAAACAAATAATATTAATGTTAGTTTCTAAGTTTTAAAATTGAGGTGACAAATTTGAAAGATAGAGTAGTTATATCTCCTACAACTCGTCAAGAGGGCCATGCCGAACTTGTCATGGAAGTAGACGATGAAGGGATAGTTACAAAAGGGATGTATTTAAGTATAACTCCTGTTAGGGGTTTAGAAAAAATGGTTCTTAACAAAGCTCCTGAAACCGCTCCTGTTTTATGTCAAAGAATTTGTGGAGTATGTCCAATTCCACACACTTTAGCATCTGCAGAAGCTATGGATATGGCTTTAGGTATTGAAATTCCTAAAGCAGGAAAATTGTTAAGAAAAGCTGTCGCAGCAGCACACGGTATTAACAGTGCAGCAATTCACCACTTCTTAGTTGCACCGGATGTTGTCCCTGAGGACAAATTCGCAGATGCAGTTAACAGTGTAAGTGAAGTAAGAAAACATGTTCAATATGTTGTAGACATGATTGCTGGTGAAGGTATCCACCCATCCGATGTAAGAGTTGGAGGAATGGCAAGAAACATTACACCATTCACCAAAGAAAGATTAATCGAAAGAATGAATGCTTTAAAACCAAAACTTGAAGCACACGTTGAATTCATTAAAAACTGTGTACTCGAAGCTGGTTTACCTAAAGATTTAGGTGTAGTTAACCAACCATTAATGGCATTGGATGCAACTTATGGTACCAACGATTTCGATATGGACAAATTCTCAGAAGTATTACCTGAAGCATGGTATGATGATCCAGACATTGGTAAAAAAGCATGTTCAGTAATTCCATTATGGGAAGGTACTAATGTTGAAACTGGTCCAAGAGCAAGAATGGAAAAATTCTCTGGATTTAAAGATAAAGGTGTAGTTGCTCAACATGCAGCTCGTGCTGACGAAATGTTGAAAAACTTTGATGCTTGTTTAGAAGCATTAGACGCAGTTGATCCTGCAGCACCTGCAAACGTATCATACGATAAAAGAGGAACTGGTGAACTCGGATTTGGTGTCATAGAAGGTCCTAGAGGAACTGACGTACACATGGCTCAAGTCAAAGATGGTAAAACCCAATTCTACTCAGCAATTGTACCAACTACTTGGAACATTCCAACAATGGGTCCTGCAACTGAAGGATTCCACCATGAGTTCGGTCCACATGTAATCAGAGCTTACGATCCATGTTTATCCTGTGCAACTCATGTGATGGTAGTTGACGATGAAGATAAATCCATTCTTAAAAATGAAATGGTGAGAATCTAAGTATTTGGGAGGATTAATTAATGCCTTATGATTCGGATGTAATTGTTATTGGATGCGGGAATGTATTATTTAAAGATGATGGATACGGTCCAATTGTCATTAACTTATTACAAAAGTTATTTAATGATAAAAATGACTATTATGATCCCGCTGTTACAGACTTCGTTGAAAATGAATTTGATAAGGATATTTTAAAGGAAATTGAAGAGAAAGTTGCTAACAAAACATTGCCTGATGGTGTTCAATTCGTTGACGGAGGAACTGCAGCGCCTACTAACTTTTTCCCATTATATTCTGAATATGACTGGAAAAAACTCATTGTTATAGATGTTGTGGAATTCAATGCCGAACCG
>Ga0256405_10008978_pt1 | contig 13921 bp, 2 predicted proteins | sample RumenRJG_02DNA_FD_189096 | JGI IMG/M metagenome (GOLD analysis project Ga0256405, IMG submission 189096) | Bovine rumen microbial communities from Lethbridge, Alberta, Canada - RJG_02 | ecosystem: Host-associated > Mammals > Digestive system > Stomach > Rumen | place: Canada: Alberta | collected...
TTGGAACTCCTGTCTGGTCAAGCGATTTGGCAAGTGCGGCAGCGAGTCCGATTGAAGGGCAGAAAAACATAATGTACACCTTGCACTTCTATGCAGGAAGTCATGGAAAAGACAGCCGCACGGTTGCTGCGAACGCAATAAAGAAAGGACTCCCTATTTTTGTGACCGAGTGGGGAACGACACAGGCTTCTGGCGACGGCGGTGTTTTTGAGAAAGAAACATTGGAATGGATGCGATTCCTTGCCAAGAATAAGATTTCCTGGGCAAACTGGTCTGTCAACAACAAGGGCGAGGATTCTGGCGTCCTGAAATACAACAAAGACCGCGATGCAAAGGGTGGCTGGTCAGAAAGCGATTTGCAGCCATCTGGAGTTCTTGTAAGAAAAATCCTGCGTGGCGAAATAAAGTAGAAAATCAAATGCTGAGTTTCAAAAAGTAAAATACGCAGAAAGCAACTCCCAGCGGGAACCTAAATGAGCACGGCAACGAATGTGCTCAATCCCGAAAAAAAGGCTTCCGCGCTTTGCCCTACGGCACGCCGTACGCACTTGCTACGCCGTATGTGCAGATTTTTTTTCGGGCGTGGAACCCCGCTTCCGTTGCTTTCTGAGCTTTCAATTGAAACTCGGCATTCGATTTTGTAGATACTTTTACCTTAAGCAAATTTCTTTGCTGTCTTTCGCAAGTTTTGTTTATAGTGTATAATCTAATTTATGCTATCGAACATCAAGGTTATTGCATTTGATATTGACGGAACATTGTACCCAGCAGGGGCTTTATATAGACGTTTGCTTTTTTATGTGCTTAAAAATTTAAAATTTTATCTGAGTTTCAGCAAAGTTCGCAGAACTCTTCACAAAACTGCCCCGCTTCCTGATTTTTATGAATATCAGGGACGTTTGCTTGCAGAGCGACTGGGTTGCTCTGCTACGGAAGCTCGTGGAAAAATTGATGCCATTGTCTATAAAGGGCTTACTCCTTATCTAGAAAAAGTTAAACCGTTTAAATACGTAGAAGAAGCTTTTATCAAATTCCGTGAAGCAGGTTATAAAATTGTATTATTGTCTGATTTTCCTCCAGAGCAGAAAGGCAACGTATGGGGGCTTGCACAGTACTGCGATTTAATTTTTGGCTCAGAGGCTCTTGGAGCGTTAAAACCTTCAAAATATCCCTTTGGAGCCATGGCTATTGCTGCTGGGGTAAAGCCTGAGGAAGTCCTCTATGTAGGAAACAGCATAAAATATGATGTTCAGGGGGCAAATGCTGCTGGCATGAAGTCAGCCCTGATAATTTCAAAGTTTAAGAGACTTTTCAGTAGAAAAGCTAAACAAGCTGATATATGTTTTTCAAACTATCGTCAACTGATAAACATTGTGCTACAATAAGACTTAGGGATAGGTTTTTAAAGTAACTGGCATCTCCAGTTAAAAAAAATGAAGTAAAGAAAAGTTTTCGGGTGGGTATTAAAATTGACAAGTAGTTTCATAGTTTCTATTCTAATCTCAACATTTGTTTCTAGTATTGTAATTTTTGTGGCTCGTCGTATAGATAAAGACAGCAATTCAATGGATAAAGTTAAGCGTTATGCTGACAAGCGTATAGGGGAGTTCGGGCAGTATTTTGATGATGCCAATAAAAAGCTTCTTGCAAGTTCCGCTGATTTGGACACGCATCAGGCATCTGCCGTTGCTGCCGTAAAGCGACTTGACAAACTGTTTGAGGATTTTAATCAGAGAAGCTCTGAATTTGATGACAGAATCAATGAAGTTGATGATATTGCTCAGAAAATAGAGGCTTACAATAAGCTTTTGAACGAGCTTATGGAAATGACGGCGAACGTAGAGGAGAACCTTAATCGCATAAGGGAAGAATCTTCTGTTATTTCACAACTTGACAGCCGCCTTTCCGAGCAGGAAAAAGCCGTTGATTCTATTGAGCGGAAAATCCCTAAAATCACGGAAGACTTTACGAAGAAAAACAATGAAAGCCTCCAGATTATTGGTACAGAGCTTCTTAACCAGTATAAAATCCGAGCTGAGGAGATAGACACAGCTTCTCAGTCTGCCGTTGAAAAGACCGAGAGCCTGCTTGCACAGCTTGACAGGGATATACAGGATGCATACAGCTCTGCTTCTGAGAGGGCTGCAAAACTTGAGGCAGAGTCTTTCCAGGCGTTGCAAAGTGAAGCGGCAAGCCGTAGCGAAAATTATCTCCGCAACCTTGAAGAAAAGGCACAGGCAATTGAAGCTCAGATTGATGACAGAATAGCGGACGCAAGAAATCTTCTTGAAGAGAAGAGCAAGAACTTTGTTTCTGTTATTTCTGATAAAACTGGAGCTATGACAGCTGATTTTGAGGATAAGACGACAGCGCTTTCACAGGAGCTGTATGAGCGTGCTAATATGCTTGCAGAGTCTATTGAGAATCAGATGTCTGATTTGGAGCAGAATCTCAACAAGAATGTTTCAAGCATTGATGCAGAGATAAAAGAAAGTACAGAAAGAATTCAGAATGATTATGATGATAAAATTACATCTGCGTATGAGTATTTGGAATCAAAGACTCAGGAACTTGATAAAAAGGCAGATGATAATTTTTCTAATATAAATGGCAGAATTGAGTCGATTGAGCAGAACATGACAGATTCGTTCGTAATGTTCAATTCAAAGCTTAAAGAGAAATCTGATGCCATTGACCTTGTCATTAACGAGAACATTGAATCCATTGATAATGAGGTAAAGACAAGGACTGGAAATATAAATGCATTCTTGGAGCAGTCCGTAGCAAGCCTTACAGAGCTGTTCAAGAATAAGACAGGTTCTCTTGAGACTGAATTTAACGAAAAAACTACTGGACTCACAAATGCCCTTCATGCGACGACAGATGAGCTTAAAAAGCATTTTAAGGAATCCTTGTCCGTTGCTCAGAAGACCGCAAAGGAGCTTCGTGCCGAGGTTAACGGCAACGGTAAGACCCTTGAGAATGTTCGTGATTCTTTGAGCAAGCAGATTGAGGAAATCCAGGCTCGCTATACAAAGCTTTTTGAGAAGGCTATTAAGAACGCTGATGATAAAGAAGCCGCAGCTTACGCTCATTTTCAGGCATTGTCCGATGACCATCTTGATACTTTCAAAGGTTCTGTTGAAGAAAAAATCAACGGAATGCAGGGCGAGGTCAATACAAAAGTTGGCAGCTTGCAGGAATTTGTCAATTCTACAATTACAGGCATACAGGGTGAGGTTGAGAACAAGGTCGGTGGTTTGCATGAAAGCGTAACTTCAACAGTTACTGGCTTGCAGGATTATGTTGGAAACCTTGTTGGCGGGCTTCATTCCGAGGTGGCTGAGAAGGTCGACGGTCTTAAAGAGTCTGTTGAGTCAAGAATTAGCGGTTTGCAGAATAATGTCGAGAGCGAATTTAATGACTTGCACACGGACGTAGTTTCAAAGGTTACTAATATACAGAATGAGGTTGACCAGAAAGTTTCTGAGATGCAGAACTCTGTTCAGTCTACGGTTGACAGCTTGCAGCGTGAGGTTAATGCCCGCGTCAACTCATTGCACGGTGATGTCAGCGTCAAGGTTGATAAGTTGCAGTCCGTTGTTGATGACAAGGTTACCGAGCTTAGCGGTGAAGTTGAGTCTAAGATTGGTGATTTGAACGGTATTGTAGACAGCAAAGTTGATGTACTTCAGCAGATTGTTGATTCAAAAATCAGCGGCTTGCAGCAGTCTGTCGATACAAAGGTTGCCATGCTTGAAAATGGTGTTGAGGAGAAAGTTTCAGGCTTGTTTGATTCCGTACAGTCCAAGGTTGACGGTCTTGAGGACGGTGTACAGTCCAAGGTTGACTCTCTCCAGACCCTTGTTGAGACAACCGTTAAGGAACTTGAGGATAACGTTGAGCTGAAAGTTTCTGGCTTGCTTGGTTCCGTACAGTCCAAGGTTGACGGTCTTGAGGACGGGGTACAGTCTAAGGTTGACTCTCTCCAGTCCCTTGTCGAGACAACTGTCAAAGAGCTTGAGGACAATGTTGAGCAAAAGGCTTACGAGCTTAAGAATTCCGTCGATGAGAAAATCTCTGTATTCGATGATGTTGTTGAGGAGAAAGTTTCTGGCTTGAACGACCTCGTTGACGGCAAGGTTGAAGGTCTTGACGGCAAGGTTGATGCTAAAGTTGCTGATTTGCAGTCTATTGTTGATGAGAAGGTACGAGAGCTTGAATCCAGCGTAAATACAAAGGTTGCAGGTCTTGATGATATTGTTGATTCTAAGGTAAGCGGTCTCGAAAGCTCTGTCGATGCAAAAATCAACGGATTGCAGAGTGTTGTTGATTCAAAAGCGGGCGACTTGCAGGATGATGTCGTTACAAAAATCGTTTCTCTCCAAACAGACGTTGCAAAACGCTTGGACGATTTAGAGAGAAGCGTTGCCGATAAAGTAAGCGGAATTGATTCTGGCGTTGATTCCAAAGTTGATGGCTTGCAGAATTCCGTTGATACAAAGATTTCTACGCTCAAATCAAGTGTTGAGGAGAAAATCTCTGATATTCAGAACACCGTTGACACGACTGTTACAGGAATGCAGTCAGATGTAGAACATAAAGTAACTTCTCTTGAGAATTCAGTCTCTGCTCAGGTTGAGAATTTGCAGAAAATCGTTGAAGAGAAAGTCGATGGGCTTAAAGGCGAGGTTACAGATAAAGTTTCTGGTTTGCAGACTTCTGTCAATTCGACAGTCTCTTCTTTGCAGAACGAGGTTACGGAGCGAACAGCAAGTCTCAACATTGACCTGCAGAATACGTTGCAAACGATTCAGTCTCAGCTTGAAGAATCTTCTGCTGGTGCGGAGTCTATCGCCGTACGCATTGCCAAGTCCGTTGAGGACAAGGTTTCTGGCATAACGGGTGAGGTAACGTCTAAGGTTGAGTCTCTTGAAAGCCTTGTGAACGAGCGTACAGGCACATTACAAGCTGATGTTCTTGCTCGTATTGCTGAACTGAAGGCTCAGTCTGATACAGAGATAGAAACAGTTCTCGCAAAACTCAAGGATGTATCTGACGGTGCTAATTCAATTACAGATACAGTCGTCAATTCCGTTGAGGAGCGAGTTTCGGGCATTACGGAGGATGTTACATCAACCGTTGAGAACCTTGAGACTGAGGTTAGAAACAAAGTTGACGGCATTGAGTCTGAAGTCGAGTACAGAATTGAAGAGCTAAAATCAGACCTCGATTCTATTGTTTCTCAGGTTCGTAAGAGCCTTGACGAGTCCACAGCAAATGCGGACTCTGTAACAGATGCGATTTCTAAAAACGTTGAGAATGCGGTAAGCGGTCTTGAAGATTCTGTTAACGGCAGGGTTCAGACTTTGCAGGATGCTTTTGATGTAAAGATTCAGAACATTCAGGACAATATTCTTTCAAAATTCTCAGATGTGGAATCTTCCGTAAATGACAACTTGGCTTCTATTCAGAGCGATGTTAATGAGAAAATTGATACGTTTCAGACTTCAGTTAATACTCGCGTAGATACGTTTACGGGTGCTGTTACTGATAAAGTTTCTTCCATAGAAGATAGCATGAATGGAAGAATCGATGATTTGAAAGAAAAAGTTGATACTACATTTGAATCCGTAAATACTCAGCTTGAGGAATCTTCTTCGGGTGCTCACTCAATCGCAGCGGAAGTTACTCGCGAAGTACGTGAGACTGTAGATTCATTGCGTACAGAGGTTGATGAGAACGTTGAGCTGTTGCAGTCTGGATTTGATGAGAAAATAACGGGAATCTCTCAGACTGTAGGCACAAAGATTGACGCTCTTGAACAGAATATTGTTTCCCGCGTTGACGGTATTGAGACAAATGTAAATACACGCGTTGATATTATTGAGCGTGAAGTTGATTCAAAAATTGGCTCTTTCCAGGATGGAGTTACAAGCCGTGTCGATACGTTTACGAATACAGTTTCTGAAAAAGTCTCTTCTATTGAGAATGATATGAACGGCAGAATCGACGACTTGAAGAACAAGGTCGAGAGCACGTTCGAGACAATCAATATGCAGCTGGAAGAGTCGTCAACAGGAGCGCACTCGATTGCAGCGGAAGTAACGCAGAGTGTGCATGACACGGTAGAGTCGTTGAGAAGCGAGCTTGGCGAGAAGGTACAGGGGCTTAGGGACGGAATTGAGGCACGTATAAACGGAATCAATGACGGAGTAGGCGAGCAGGTATCAGCGGTAGAGAGCGACGTAATAAACCAGATAGAAGAAATCAGCTCAAACGTAGACACAAGGATAAAGATAATCAGAAGCGACGTCGAGTCAAGGATGGGAACATTCGAGAACGAGATGACATCGCGAGTGGAGGGCTTTGAGGGCACTCTGTCGAGCCTGGTAGAAGAGTCTATGGGCAATGCGGACGAGAAAATCCAGAGCCTGAACGAGTCAGTGGAGAAGTCGTTTGCAGAGATAAGAGGCGACCTGGAGCAGAAATCCGAGGGAGCAGGCTCTTATGCCTCACAGGTTATTGCGAACGTAAGCGCGAAGGTTGACGGATTCAGCAGCGACATAGAGGAAAAAATCCGAGAGCTGCAGACGAACGCCGACGAGCAGATAAACGGAGTAAGAAGCAGCGTAGACAGCAGGCTTGCCGAAGTGACTAACAACGCAGACAGCCGCATTGGCGAGATTGACAGCAGCGTAAACGGCAGAATCGACGATATGTCTGGCGAGCTTACAAGCCGAATCAGCGGAATACAAGAGACTATTTCAAGCCGAGTAAGCATCTTCTCAAATGAAGTGACAGATAGAGTTTCGTCAATTGAGAACGATATGAATGGCAGAATTGACGGACTTAAAGAAAAAGTTGACAGTACGTTTGAGACAATCAACGCACAACTTGAAGAGTCCTCTACAGGTGCTCATTCAATTGCGGCAGAAGTTACGCAGACTGTACAGAATACTGTGGAATCTCTTCGCCAAGAGCTTAATGCAAAAGTCAGCGGCATTGAAAATACGCTCAATGATACAGTTGACGGACTCAAAGAAAAGGTTGAGAGCACATTCGCCGAGATTCAGGGCGACTTGGAGCAGAAATCCGAGGGAGCAGGCTCTTATGCCTCACAAGTTATTGCAAACGTTAGCTCTAAGGTTGACGGATTCAACAGCCAGATTGAGGAAAAAATCCAGCAGTTGCAGACAAATGCAGACGAGCAGATTGGTGGCGTAAGAAGCCGCATGGAGAGCCGTCTTGCAGAAGTCTCTGATAATACCAACAATCGCATGGATGAGATTGAGCTTACTGTAAATGATAAGATTGATGGAATCTCTGGCGATCTTATGAACCGAATCAGCGAAATTCAGAATGAAGTTTCTGACCGAGTTGATACATTTGAATATGAAGTTAATGAGAAAGTCTCTGGCGTTGAGAATAGTCTCAATGATACGGTTGGTGGACTCAAAGAAAAGGTTGAGAGCACATTCGCCGAGATACAGGGCGACTTGGAGCAAAAATCAGCGGGTGCTGGTTCTTATGCTTCTCAAGTAATTGAGAACGTTAGTGCGAAGGTTAATGGTTTTGGCAGCGACATAGAGCAAAAAATCAATAATCTGCGTTCAAGTGTCGATTCATTGGAGCAGTCCGTCCAGTCTCGCTTCTCAGGTCTTGATTCTGACCTTACCAGTAAGTCTGACTTCCTTGAGAACCAGATTATCGAGAGATATGTATCTATAAGTGATTCCCTCAATTCTAAGACAGAGGAAATCAAGGAAGATGTGGACAATCGCATCACGATGTTCCAGAACGATATGAACGACCATATTGTTTTGTTTGAAGGCAATATCAATGACAAGGTTTCTGAAATCGAATCTGATATGAATGAGAAAATATCGGCGGTTAAGGAAAACGTTGACTCAACTTTTGCGGGTATCCAGTCTGATTTGGCAAACAAATCCGAGGGGGCAGAGTCTTATGCTTCCAAGATTACTGGCAATGTTCAGCAGTACGTTGATAAATTTGCTTCCGATATGACTAGCAAGGTTGATTCTGTTCAGAGCGAGTTGAACGCTAAAATCACTAACATTGAATCAACGGCTTCCTCTAGAATCAGCAATATTGGTGGCACTTTTGACGAGAAGATTCTTGGTATTGAAAGCGACGTAAATGCTCGTGTCGATAACTTTGAGGAAAATGTCACAGAAATTGTAAATTCAATACAGAGCGAGATGGAATCGCGTATCGTGGGCTTGAAAGAAAAAGTTGATACTACGTTCCAGAAAATACACGAGGATTTGGAAGTCTCTTCTTCTGGTGCTCAGTCTATAGCAAATCAGGTTACACAGGAAGTTCATGATACAGTTTCAGGATTGAACGCTGATGTAAGCAATACGGTAAAGACTTTGCAGTCTGTCCTCGATATAAAAATCCAGAATATTACTGATGATGTCACAAAACGCATCGATAATGTCGAGGGTGCTGTAAACGAGCGTGTTGATTCTGTTGAGACAACGGTTAACAACCGCATGAATTCAATGGAAGAAAATATGACAAATAAGGTCAATTCCATTGAAAGCAAAATCAATGAGAGAGTCGCTGGTATTGAGAGCGACATTGACAGCAAGGTTTCTGGTATTGGAAGCGATTTGAACGATACTATTTCCGTGTTCGAGGATTCTGTAAAGAGCCGCGTCGATGTCTTCACAACTTCTATGTCCGATAAATTCAATTCTGTTGAGGCTGATGCTCGGCAGAAAGTTGACGCATTTACAGAGCGAGTCAATTCTGTGCATGAAGGATTTGACTCTAAGGTAAACGAAATCAGCGAGAACGTTGAGCAGACATTTGCTTTGATAAAGGATGATTTGGAGAAGAAGTCAAAAGGTGCAGGTTCTTATGCATCCAACGTTATTGATACAGTAAGAAAAGACGTTGATGGATTCTCTGCCGAGATTGGCGAGAAAATCCAGTCAATACAGAACTCACTGCAGAACAGACTTGCTGCGGTTGAGACCAATGTAAACGATTCTGTGCAGGACGTTGAGACAAGATTGACTGAGAGGGTTGACGGTTTAAGCTCTTCTGTTGAAAGCTCGTTTGCCCAGATTCAGTCCGACCTGAACGAAAAATCAAACGGTGCTCAGTCTTACGCTTCTCGTATTACTGCTGATGTTCAGCAGACAGTCGATACATTCTCGACTGAGCTTACAGAAAAAGTCCAGACCTTGCATGACGGATTGCTTTCTCGCATTACGGGCATAGATACGGATATCCGTTCAAGGGTTGATGCAATTGAGCAGGATGTTACTCAGAATGTCAGCGGCTTGCAGGAGCAGGTTGATACAACATTTGCGACAATTCAGGACAGCTTGGAGCAGTCCGCTTCTGAGGCACGCGGTTATGCTTCAAAGATAATTCAGGATGTCCATGAGTCTGTTGATGGGCTTTCTTCTGAAGCCCGCGAGAAAGTCGATACGTTGCAGTCTTCTGTTGAGTCTCGTGTTAGCAGCATTGAATCAGACCTTACTCAGAAAGTTGACTACATACAGTCGTCAGCATCTGATAAGATTGCTGAAATCGAGAATAACGTTAACAGCCGTGTTGATTATATTGAGAACTCTATTACTGACAAGGTTCAGACATTCTCTGATGATGTTTACAGTAAGGTTGACTCAATGGAAAAACATGTGTCCGAGTCTATTGCCGATATTCAGAAAAAGATTTCCGATACGGAGAACCAGTCTCGCATTACAGCAGAGGGAATTACGCAGACCGTTAATTTTGCGAATGACCAGTTGCAGAGTTTCAAGATTGAGTCTGACAGTAACATTGCAAAAATACAGACTCAGCTCAATGAGATGACAAAGACCCTTTCTGAGTCTTACAATGCAAAGCAGACAGAGCTTTTGGAAATGCTTGACAATCAGCTTGAGGATTACCGCAAAAACATGGAGTACCGCTTTGACAAGCTGGAGCAGACTGGTGATGACGTTGATGCACTTGAGCTAAATCTCAAAGCTGCTTTGGAAGCGACACAGAGCAGGGTTCTCGATGATTTTGTTGCGTTCTCAAATGCACAGAACCAGCGTCATCAGGAATTCAAGGAGTCCATTGAGCGTGATTCTGCGGCAATGGAACGCCGTTTGTCTGAGTTGTCAAAGAATCTCGATACAATAAAAGATGTTGCGACAGGAAACATAGAGGCTACTCTCAGCGAATTTGAAGATGCATTCAAGGATGACTTGAAGCAGCGTAGTGGCGAGATTGACGATGAGCTTAATGGATGGCGCAATTCATTTGATGAGAAGCTTAATTCGTTTGTCAGCGAATATCAGAGCAGGCAGCAGAGCCTTGAAGATACTTTTGTTGACGACTTGGAGAAAAAAGGTTCATTCATTGAAGATAATCTTTCTGAATGGAAACAGAAGTTTGACACAAAACTCGATGAATTTACTTCTTATTACGAGAACGGACAGAAGGAGCTTAGGGAAAAGCTTGATTCCGTAGTTCAGGATAAGGATATTGCTATCGAGGAAACTCTTGTTTCCATAAAAGAGTCTTATGATGATAAGCTTAACGAGTTTGTCGGACATTACGAGGCAGAGCAAAAGAAGCTTGACGATATGCTTAATTCTGGCTTTAAGGAAAAAGGCGATTCCATTGACAGGAACTTTAACGAATGGAAGAAGAATTTCGATGCCAAATTTGCAGAATTTGTAAGTGCTTACCAGCTTTCTTACAACAAGCTTTCTGAGAGTTTTACTGCTGAAATCCAGAAAAAAGGTGCTTCTTTGGAAGATGAGCTGAACACTTGGAAGCAGTCTTATGACGAAAAGTTGTATGACTTTACGACGGCTTACGACGAGGAGCATAAAAAACTTGAAAATATGCTTAATTCTGGCTTGCAGGAAAAAGAAAATGAGATTGACTTTGACTTGAAGAGCTGGAAAGAGAACTTTGACCAGAAGCTGAACGACTTTACTGCTCGTTTTATGGACGAGCAAAAAGGTATTGAGGAACGTGTAAATGATACTCTTGCCGAGCGTTCTCGTTCTGTTGAGACTAGTTTGCAAGACTGGAAGCAGGACTTTGATGCCCGTATTTCAGTATTGGCAAATGAATACGAGAATGGACGAAGAAACATTGAGCTTCAGTATACGGAAGATTTGAAAAATCGCTTGTCCACATATAAAGATAAGAACGATGAGCAGTCTGCTCGTTTTGAGAATCTCATAAATGAAGCTCAGGAAGAGTTGCAAAAACAGCTTTCTTCTGTAGAGCAGAATTTGCGAGATTTTACTGAGAAGAACAGAAACGACTTGCAGTCTGCCAAGGACAACACGGACAATCTGATAAAGGCTTCTCTTGAATCTTATAACGAGCAGGTAAATGATGCTTTGTCTAAGTCTCTTGCAGATGCTAATACTCGTCTTTCTGAGCTTGAGCAGACTATTCAGGTTCGTACAAGTACGAATGGCTCTAACATTGAAGCCATGAAGAATGATTTTGAGACATGGCGTTCGCAGCTCAAACAGCAGTTTGAGCAGACTAAAGAAATGTTTGACACTCAGCTTGATAATTTTGGGGCTGGAGCAAATCAGCGTATAGAAGAGCTTCAGACTAAAATCAATACGAACCTTACTGCGTTTAGAAATGATTCTCAGACTGAGCAGGAAGAAATTTCCCGCACAATCCAGAATCTCAGGGAGCAAGTTGAAAAAGCTGTCAGCGATTATCAGGAAAACTCAGACAAGATTCTCCGCGAGCAGCAGCAGCGTTATGAGGATATGCTTAATGAAACACAGAGCCGCATTACAGCTGCCAGCGATGATTCTGAACGCATTCTCCGTGATATAAAAGTTCAGATTCAGAACCTTTCCGAGGAGTATGATACTCGCAAGGCTGAGATGATTACCAAAATGCAGAATGATGCCAACGAGCTTCAGTCTCGTATGAGCAGTATTGACGGGCAGGTAAAAGAACTGGACAACCAGATGCAGGTATTCCAGCGTGCGAACCAGCTCAAAGAGCAGCTTGACTCGCAGATTACAGACTTGAAACGTGATTTGTCAAAGATTGATATGTACAAGTCCGTTGTAAACGAGCTTGAAAATCATTTTACCAATATTGAGCGTGTAAACGATGGTATTGATGAGAAAATCGCACGGTTCAACTCAGAGAAGATGCACATTGATTCTATTGACCAGCGTTTTGAGAAACTTGTTTCTCTAAGCGGTTCTATCGATAAGAAAATCAATGAGCTTCAGTCAAATAATGACGAGCTTATGAATATGCAGCTTTCTGTCCGCGACTTCCAGAAAAACCTTGATGATATGGTAGGTCGCTATGACCGTCTGGAGAAAAAATCTGAGATGATTGATAAAGTCTCTGAGGACGTTGACAGGGCATTTGAAACTTTGAAGCAGACTGAGCAACGAGTTGCTAATGTAGCGCGAGATGCCGAGATATTGCCTAATGAATTGGCTGACATAAAGAATCAGGTTCAATTCCTTACGGACAATGCGGAGAAGATAAATGATGCAGTTGATACTGTCACATCCCTAAGAAACCTTGTTGAGGATGCCGAGAAACGCATTTCTCAGGTTCAGACTTCAAGAGAAGGTATTGCTCGCAGTGAGACCCGAATATTGAGTCTTTCTAAAGAAATCGACGACAAGTTAAAAATGCTTGCCCGCTTGACACAGGAAGACATTGACAAAAAGGTTGAGGGTGTTGCGGATGCAGACGCAAAGCAAGGTGTTCTTACACAGCGAGACCGCGAGAATATCATATCTCTGAAGCGTCAGGGATGGTCAGTTTCAGAAATTGCCCGCGCAATGAAGCGCAGCGAAAGCGAAATTGAAGTAGTAATTGAGATGGGATTAGGAGAGTAGCTCTTCTATGATTAGACGATAAAAAAATACTGGCGAAAGCCAGTATTTTTTTATCATAAGTGTTTTTAATGGTGGTGCTATTTCTCAAGAAGGCAAGTTGCCCAAGTTTCAACGGCAAGCCCCTTACCAATATCACCGATTTTTTCGCCAGTCTTTGCTTTTACAAAAACTTGCTCTGTTTGGCAGCCTAAGATTTCCGCAATCGATTCCCGAACTTTGTCGCGGTAAGGCAAGAATTTAGGGCTTTCAAGAGCAATGACGCAGTCAAGGTTGCCGAGCTTCCAGCCTTTGCTCGTAATATCTTTCCAGACAGTAGCCAAAAGCATTTTTGAGTCTGCATCCTTCCATTTCTGCTCGGACGGCGGAAAGTAAGCACCAATATCGCCAATTGCGCTAGCGCCTAAGAGTGCATCTGTTATTGCATGAAGCAGAACGTCCCCGTCTGAGTGCCCCGCTTCTCCTTTTTGCGAAGGAATTTCAACACCGCCAAGCATGAGCTTTCGCCCTTCTGTCAGTATGTGCTTGTCGTATCCAAGACCTGTCCGTATCATCTTTTGTTGTTCCTTTTCAGAATTAATGTCTTGTTTGTATGTGATTTTTTTGTTTTCGGAGCTTCCTGCAACGACTTTTACCCGTGAATAAATCTTGGGGTCTGTAAACAAATCCCAAATCTCGGTATCGTCAGTAAAGTCCTTGCCTGTTAAAGATGCTTGCTCAGCAGCCTTTAAGTGTGCCTCATAGATTGGTTTTAGCCTAAAAACTTGTGGCGTTTGAACTGCACAAAGCTGAGCCCTTGTCAGGTGCCTCTTTATAAAGCCGTTCTCGTCAAGTTCTTTCTGCGTGTCAACTGGCTGCAATCCAGGAACGGCGGCTCCAGTCTCGCTCGCCGCGTCAAAAGTCCTCTTGATAAGGTCTTTGTCAAGAAAAGGACGTGCACCATCGTGTATGAACACGAGCGGGTCTTCTGCTCCAAAATCTGTGTATAATTTATCAAGGGCTTTGCAAACGGATTCCCGTCGGCTCGCACCGCCTGA
>Ga0256405_10008979_pt1 | contig 13921 bp, 10 predicted proteins | sample RumenRJG_02DNA_FD_189096 | JGI IMG/M metagenome (GOLD analysis project Ga0256405, IMG submission 189096) | Bovine rumen microbial communities from Lethbridge, Alberta, Canada - RJG_02 | ecosystem: Host-associated > Mammals > Digestive system > Stomach > Rumen | place: Canada: Alberta...
GAGTTTATTAATATGCTTAAAGAGTTATCAGTGGATCCATCATCAACGCAAACAACCTCAATATCCTTAAATGTTTGGTTTAAAATGCTTCTGATAGACTCTTCAAGATAATCTTCACAATTATAAACTGGAACAATGACTGAAATTTTTACCATACGTCTCACATACCACTAATTCACTGATTAATCAACCATATTAATTAGTTTAAGTTATTTTTTTGAATCTATATAAATTTTATTAATACTTGATAAGATTTTATTTTATACAATGATTTATTTAATATTTTTTAATAGCTATTTTAACTAAAACTTTTTAACTAAATTCTAAAATTAATTTTTAGATATTAATTAAATATTATATATTAGTAAATTTAAATATCAATATAGTGTAAATTTATCTTGTAATTTATCACATCTTGAGAATGATAAAAGGAGAAATTAAATGAATCCTAAAGTAATGATAATTCTTGGAAGTGCTTCTGATAAGGAAATAGCTATTAAATCAATAAAGATATTGGAAAAACTTCAAATCCCTTATAGCTTAAAAGTAGCTTCTGCACATAGAACCCATGATAAGGTTAAAAGACTCGTTATGGATGCAACTAACTTAGGTGTAGAAGTCTTCATAGGAATTGCAGGTCTCGCTGCTCACTTGCCTGGAGCAATAGCTGCATACACACATAGGCCAGTTATTGGAGTACCTGTTGATGGTGCAATTGGAGGCCTCGATGCACTGTATGCTTGCGTGCAAATGCCTTTCCCTACAGCGGTGACAACTGTCGGAATAAACCGAGGGGATAATGCTGCAATACTTGCTGGAGAAATTATAGCAAGCTATGATGAGGAAGTGGCCGAAAGAATCTCTGCATTGCGTGTAGAATACCAGAAGAAGGTAGAAGCTGGTGAAAAGGAGCTTATTGAAAGTCTTGAAGGTGAATTCTTCCAAAAAGACTTTTTAGCTGAAGAGGAATATGAAAAAATTGAATTTGAAGAATTGGATGACACACCAGACGTGATGATACTTGCAGGAAGCTATTCTGATATGGAAATAGCTAAAAATGTAGCTATTCTACTTGAAAGAATGCAAATTAAATACAAATTAGATTATATTTCTCCAATCAGACATGCAAAAGACTTTGAATCCTATATGAGCAAAAGAAACAATGCTAAATTGTTCATTGCCATAAGCGGTTTGTCTGCACTTGTGGCAGGATCTGTTGTTGCATTAACTGAAAAACCTGTTATTGGAGTGCCATGTTCCAAAAAGCTAGATGGCCAAGACGCTCTCTTGACTATGGCAAATATGCCTCCAGGAGTGCCTGTTGGAACAGTTGGAATAGACAATGGAAGAAATGCAGCAATCGTAGCAGGAGAAATCCTTGCAATATCAAATAAGCAAATTGAAGAAAACTTAAAATGGATTAAATACAAAAATGCTGACTTATAATGAATTTAATGAAATCATATAAATTAATTAAAACAAAACACTGACTAAAATTTTGAGATGGTGATTTTTATGACTAAAGATATTATTAACGTGATTCAAATTGATGAGGAACTTGATGCTGAGTATGAAGCAGCTAAAGTACTTCGGAAATATCCTAAAGAAACTGTAATGCTAAACAACATAAAAGGTTATGATATTCCAGTTGTCTCTGGAATCTGTAATACAAGAGAGAAAATAGCCCAATCTCTTGGCTGCCAAGTTGATGAAATCCTATATAAGATAATTGATGGAATGAACAATCCAACTCCTGTAAGCAAGTTTATAGACTTGGTGGATGAATACGATAGCAAAAGAGTGGATTTAGGCAAGATTCCAATCCTTACCCATTACAAACGTGATGGAGGAGCATATATTACTGCTGGTGTTGTATTTGCAAGAGACCCTGAAACAGGCATTCAAAATGCTTCTATTCACAGAATGCTGGTTCTTGACAAGAACAAATTGGCAATCCGTATCGTGCCAAGGAACCTATACACCTATTTCCAAAAGGCAAAGGATATGGGAAAGGATTTGGATATTTCAATAGCTATTGGAATGGAACCTGCCATTCTTCTTGCATGTACCACATCAATACCAATAGATGCAGATGAGATGGAAGTGGCTAACAGATTTAAAAACGGCGAATTGGAATTAGTTACCTGTAAAAATGGAATCAATGTGCCTGAAGCTGACATAATATTTGAAGGTAAAATATTAATTGATGAAAATGCTCCTGAAGGTCCATTCGTGGATTTGACAGACACTTATGATTATGTGAGAGAGGAACCTGTAATAAAACTCTCAAAAATGTACATCAAAAAGGAAAATCCAATGTACCATGCAATTTTGCCAGCTGGATTTGAACATAAATTGCTTCAGGGCATGCCACAGGAACCAAGAATATTCAATGCAGTGAAAAATACCGTTCCTACCGTTCAGAATGTTGTTCTTACAGAGGGAGGTTGCTGTTGGTTGCATGCAGCCGTTTCAATTAAAAAGCAAACTGAAGGTGATGGTAAAAATATCATTATGGCTGCACTTGCTGCACATCCATCATTGAAGCATGTTGTTGTGGTTGATGAGGATGTTGATATCTTTGATCCTCAAGACATTGAATATGCAATAGCTACACGTGTAAAAGGTGATGATGATATAATCATTGTACCTAAAGCAAGAGGTTCTTCATTAGATCCTAAAGCTTCTGAAATTGATGGAACAACCACTAAAGTAGGTGTAGATGCTACAAAATCAATTTTAGAGCCTGAAAAATTTGAAAGAGTAAGTTTTAGTGAATAAGCTGAAATATTTAATAATCAGACTTCAAAAAAAATTTAAATTTTTATTAATGGTGAAGGAAATGGATAAAGTAGGGATTATAGGAGCAGGTAGTTTGGGAACAGCTTTAGCTCAGATAGTGGCCCAAAATGTAGATAAAGTATATCTGTATTCTAGAAGGGAGAATCTGGCTAAAATCATTAACACAAGCGGGATTAATAACGAATATTATCCTAATACCCCATTAGAAAAAAATATAATGGCAACTACCGACTACAGGGATTTGAAAGATTGTGAAATAATTTTTTTATCTATTCCCTCATCTGCATTCAGAACAACATTATCAACTCTTAAAGATTATATTGATGATGATACAATACTTGTTACAACTGCTAAAGGTATTGAATATCCTTCATTGAAAACAATGGGAAACATCATTGAAGAATACTTTGATGATAACTATGTTGCATTATCAGGGCCTAATTTTGCATCTGAAATTATATTAAACCTTGCAACCGTTTCAAATATAGCATCAAGAAATGAGGAAAATGCTTTAAAAGTAAAAAAAGTGTTATCCACTCCTCAATTTAAAATTAAAATCATTGATGATGTGATTGGCCTTGAAATATGCGGTATTGTAAAAAATATAAATGCAATAGCTAATGGTATTTGCGAGGGGATGAACATTAATGAAAATGCCCGTTATGGTGTCTTAACAAAAGGTTTTGAAGAAACACAAAATATCATTAAAAATATTGGAGGAGAGGAGTCTACAGCAAGTGAATATTGTGGATTCGGAGATTTGGTACTTACTTCAACTTCAAGTGAAAGCAGAAATCATACCCTTGGAATGCTATATGGCCAAAGAATAATTGTCGATGAAAAGGCAAGTGGGATTGTTTTCGAGGGAAAAAACTCAATTATGGCCATAAAAGACATTTGTGAAAAGAACAATACAAAAAGTGTGGTTGTTGATTTTGTTTATAATGTTATCGTGAAGCAAATCCCACCTAAAATAGCTTTTAATAATTTATGGGAGAATATAGAAGACTGAAAACATTAAAAGCTGAAAAAATATAGAAAAATGAAAATACTAAAATTCAATTTATCAATTTAATATAACCATTTACTAAAAGAGGTTTTACTATGAAAAAAATAATTACCTACGGAACATTTGACATGTTTCATAAAGGACATTATAATATTTTAAAAAGAGCTAAAGAATACGGAGATTATTTAATAGTCGGAGTCACTGGAGAAAACTATGATATCGGCCGTGGCAAATTAAGTGTTCATGACACTCTTGCGACTAGGATTGAAAATGTAAAAAATACTGGTTTAGTAGATGAAATAATAGTTGAAGAATATCTTGGACAAAAGATTGGAGACATCATAAAATATGATATTGATTCATTTGTAATCGGTGATGACTGGGTTGGAAAATTTGATCACTTATCCAGATATTGTAATATGGTCTATTTAGAAAGAACAAAAGGAATCTCCAGTACACAGCTAAGACAGGAAAGTTTTGATAATTATGACATTGGGATAATAACCGATGAAATAGATGATAATCAATTAGTAAAAGAGGCAAAATTAGTAAATGGTTTTGAAGTTAAAAATGTTTTCAGCAATGATAAAAGGATATTAGATGCTTTCCAAGAAAAATACAAGGTTAAAAATGAGTTTGAAGATTTCTATGAAATAGTTAAGCAGTCCGATATTATTTATATTCATTGTTCTATTGAAAAAAGGGTTAACTACATCCGTAAAGCCTTAAATGCAGGCAAACATGTAATCTATGATTCCCCTGCTACATTTAAATCAAGCGAATTAGAGGAATTGATAAATTTAGCCAAGGAAAAAAATGTAATTTTAATGGAAAATATTAAAATGGTTCATATTTATGTTTTTAATCAATTATTATGGATGACACAAGGTGGACTGATAGGTGACATATTAAGTTTCAATTGCTCTATTTCCAAAGATGATGAAAGTCGTTCCAATTTATTTTACGACTTAAGCGCATTAGCACTGCTACCAATGTTTAAAATAATGGGACAGGATTATGAAAATGCAGATTTCAAAGTCACTAAAGACGGGGATGAAATTGAATTTGCATCCATGAACTTTGTATATCCTAACGGAAGGGCAATAATCAATGTAGGAAATGTTGTTCGTGTCGATAATCAGCTTGAAATCATCGGAACTAAAGGAACAATCAGAATGAGAGGAAACTGGTGGAGAAGCAAGAACTTCAGTCTTCATAAACCTGGTGAAAGCGATGCGGAATTATATAATACCAACTTTGAAGGAAATGGATTTAAATACTTAATTAAAGCCATGTCAACAATGCTAAAGAATAACAGAATTGACTCTATGGGTGTTTTTGAAGACGAATCCGTAAAAATTGTTGAAATTTTAGAAGAAGTGAAGAATACAGAATAAATTTTATAAATCTTTTAAAATGAGTGAGAGTATGATAAAAATTTTTGATTTTGAAACATGTAAAAAAATTGGAACACAATTGCCAGCAAACAGATACTATGAATGGATAGATTTTGCATTAAAAAACAAAGATAAGTTCGACATGCCTGCAAAAACTCGTATAAACCAAGCTGATGGAGACTATTATGCATGTATGCCATGTATGTATGAAGATGAAAATTTAGTCTGTAACAAAATGATTGGACGTCATGCATTAAAGCTAGGTGAAAAACGTACTGTAATGATGAGTGATTTATTATTATATGAAGCGGATACCGGAATATTGAAAGCAGTTATGGATGTTGAATATATCACAACTTTAAGAACCGGTGCTGCAGCTGCCCATTCTGCAATCATGTATGCAAAAAAAGATTTCAAAACTGTAGGATTATTCGGCCTAGGAAATATTATGTTTGCATGTATTGAAGTATTGATGTCACAAATAACAGATAGGGAGCTTACCTTTAAATTGTATAAATATCACAATCATGAAGAAAGATTCATGGAACGCTTTTCAAAATATGAAAACATTAAATTTGAATTATGTGACACATATGAAGAAACAGTCAGAGACAGTGATTTGATTATTTCAGCTATTACAAGAGCTACAGAAGATTTTGCTAGTGATGAATCCTATAAAGAAGGATGTACAATTATTCCAATCATGACCTTAGGATTCCAAAATTGTGATTTATTCTTTGATAAAGTATTTACTGATGAGATTGAGCAAATACGTGGTTTTAAATACTTTAACGAATTTAAATCCATAGCAAATAATACAGATGTATTGTTAGGAAAAAAGGAAGGTAGGACTAATGATAAAGAAAGAATCTTAGTTTATAATTATGGCTTAGCAATCCATGATTTATATTTCGCTTATCAATTCTATGAAAACTCATTAGATGAAGAGAAAGAAATTGAATATGAATACTGTAAAGAAAAATTCTTTATGTAAGCACATTTATTAAAATAAAATAAAACTAAAAAAGATACGGAGATAGATTATGAGTCATTTATTTACAATTGGACCAGTGGAAATGTTTCCGGAAACATTAGAAATTGGTGGAAAGCAAGTCCCTTATTTCAGAAATGATGAATTCTCACAGGTGGTTTTTTCTGCAAGCGCTGGATTAAAAAGATTATTGTTTAATGAAAACGGGAAAATTATTTTATTGACATGCTCAGGAACAGGTGCTATGGAAGCAACCATAATGAATTGTTTCACAAAAAAAGACAATTTAATAATAATTGATGGGGGATCCTTCGGACATCGTTTTACTCAGATTTGTGACACCCATGAAATTCCTTATAAAGCTGTTAAAGTAGAACAAGGAGAAACATTAACTAAAGACATGATTGATGAAGTAATTGATAGCGGAAAATTCACAGGCTTTCTTGTAAACTTAGATGAAACTTCAATCGGTCAGCTATATGATATACAAATGATTTCTGAAGTATGTGAAGAGCATAGATTATTGCTTGTTGTTGATGCCATCAGTGCTTTTTTAGCTGATGAGGTAAATATGGACAAATACGGGATAGATGCAGTAATATTAAGTTCCCAGAAAGCATTGTCCCTCGCTCCTGGATTGTCTGTAGTGGCATTAAGCGAAAGAATGTTAGAAAGAGTAGCTGTTATCGATCCTAAATCCATATATTTTGACTTTAAAGATTATTTAAAAAACAGTGAAAGAGGACAGACCCCATTTACTCCTGCAGTAAGGGTTATCATTGAACTTGAGGAAATCGTAAAGCGTTTTGAAAAGAAAGGCATTGAAAACATGATTCAGGAAACTAGTGAAATAGCTCTCTACTTTAGAAAAAGGATTAAAGAGATTGGCTTAGATTATCCTTCTTATCCATTATCAAATGCTGTTACACCAGTTATATTCCCGGATAAAAATGCAGATATAGTTTACAAAAAATTAATTGATAAATATGGATTTACTGTAAATCCAAGTGGTGGGGATAATGCTAAATTAATGTTCCGTGTTTCACACGTTGGTAAGCAATCTATTGAAGATGCAGAAGAATTAATTTGTGCAATCAAAGAAATTTTAGATGAATAAACTTATAACGTGACGATAGAATAAAATATTTAAAAATAATAATAGATTAATTATTTTTCATAAAGAATAAGGTGAATTTACTTGACAAGAATGAATACTGTACAGGAGAATCTATTTAGATTGCTGACAGAAATAGATGGAATTTGTAAAAAGTATGGAATTAAATATTTCTTGGCGGGAGGTACCGCTTTAGGTACTGTCAGAAATCATTGTTTCTTACCTTGGGATGACGATATAGACTTATATATCACCAGAGACAACTGGAATAAACTAAGACATATTATAGAAACAGAGGAAAATGTTTTTCCAGAAGGACGTTCACTAGTTTACAATGAAAATACAAAATATTATTGTAACCCAATTCCAAGATATGTGGACAATACAACAACTGCCATATATAAATCACAGGCATTGGCTGGAAAAGCGTGTGGACAGCATATTGAATTTTTAATTATGGATCCGATGCCAAATGGTGAAGAAGAAAGACAAGAATATATCGATTTACTCCGTGTATACACAGAATTATTATCCCCTTACTTTGTAGTGAATAAAAATTTATCTTTGGATGACTGGCAAAAGCATTACAAATTATATAAAGAGTATTGTGACAGGGTCGATAAAGAGGGAGAGGAAAAAGTAATTAAGGAATTGGAAGATAAACTACAGCATTTCTCTACAGAAGAATGTGATACATTTTGTATGCGTTGGGGAATAGATATACTAATGTATAAAAAAGAGTATTATGGAAACGGCAGACTTGAAAGATTTGAAACTGGTGAATTCCCGGTTGCTGAAAGAGCTGAAGGAATTTTCAGAGTTGCTTATGGAGATAGCTGGATGTATATTCCAGAATATGAAGAGCAGGTAGTCCATAATGCATTACAAGACATTTCCATACCATTCCATGAATATACTAATATATATCTTAAAAAAATTAACAGAGACTCTGTATTTAAAAAATACAAGAAAAACAAACGAAGCAATGCAAGCGTATTTTATAAAAGAAGAAAAGTGGATATGCTGGTTGCGAAAGAAAAGGTTTTGGTTGAATCAAAACATGTTTCAAAGAATCTGGAAGATAAGGAAGACTATCTACGTTCTTTATTAGAAAACAAAGAGTATATTAAATTATCAGAAGAATTCAATGATTATAGAGAATTACAATTAAATAAAAGTGTGAGAAAATACCAGATAATCGTTCCGATATCTGATAAAAATATTGCAACACTTCTGCTTAATTCAATAGAGCAGGGAAAATATTACGAAGCAAATAAATATTTAAACATTCGTAAAATACAGGAAAAGCCACTTAGCGATGAATTGATTGAAATCGAAAAGACAATGAATCTATGTAAAGAATTATCAATTGCACGCTATGATAAGAAAGATGAAGAATTAGTGCAGAACTTAATTAATGAGAATGAAAATAGATATCCTAATTTGCTAGATATCTATCGTGCAAAGTTATGGATTAAAGAAAACAATGCAAAATCCATAGAAGATTACAAAGAAATCGAAAATCTATGTGAAGAAGTATTGGAAATGTACCCATTTGATGGAGAAACAATGGCTAGCTATGCAAAGGCAAAGCTGGAATGTGATAAGAAAGAAGAAGCTATTGAAATTTACAAAAAAGCAATTTTTAATACAAGAAACGGCTTAATCTGGCAGAAAGTCGAAGATGAAATAGGCATTAGCCGTATAGATATTGAACGTGATTTAATTGAGGAGTTAGAAGATGAAAACTAAACATGAAATACAATTAGAATTACTTCAAGAAATAGATGAAATCTGTTCAAATAACGGCTTAAAATACATTTTATTTGGAATGAATGCTTTAAATGTCTATCATAATCATTCCATTAAAGACGGGCCCAGAATGGTTGCTATTGCAATGACCTCAGGGGATATTGATCGATTTTGTAAAATCATTGAAGAGGAATATAATGAAAATCGATACGTTGAAGGTATTTACAACAACCCTAATTTTATCCCGTTATATGTTTCATATGGAAATAAGAATACAGCAGATTTCCATATGGTCAACTTAAATAAAAATAAGTATTTCGGAATTCGTATCCGTATATACCCTATCCGTAAATTTGCCACATTGGATGGTAAAGTAATTGGTGACATGCCCAATAGAATAGTAATGGAAAGAAAATTCCGTAAATTTGTAAACAAAAGGGTTGATAATCCAAAACTGTGGTATGTCAAAACTGGTCTTAATGTATTAAATGGCGCTTATAGTTTAACTGGTGGAAGTAAGCAATATTATAAAAAAGTAAAAAATAATATATTTATCGATAAATGGGAAGACATTCAAAATTATTCAAAAGTAAAAATAAGCACTAAAGAAATTTCCACAGAGCATCTTAAATTTATTGAAAAAGTTGATGTTGATGGAATAAAACTATACATGCCTAAAGATCAGGATGCATTCTTTAGTGATGTATATGGTGAAAAGTTTAGGGAAATTCCAATAAAAGCCAGAAAACAAAAGATGCGTGTTATTGAAGATACAGAAGTTTCTTACAAAGAAATTAAAGAAGATACTAAAGACCTTTTGGAAGAAATCAGAAATATTCATGAGGAAATAATCTGGACAAGATACAAAGCTAAAAAAGAATCTGAAGCAGTTGCAAATGTCTGGCGTTTGGTTCAGATGACAAATAAGCAGATGGAATTTAGAAAATATTTCAAAGAGAATATCGATGAGCTATTAAGTTACAATTTAGATAATAAAGAGGAATTTGAAGAACTTTATGAAAAGGTGGAACCAGTCGTTATTGAATTAAACAGATATGCTAAATATGGCATGACTTTCTCTATCGATGCTAAATCCGATGCTTTAATCGAAAAGGTATTACTAAAAAGCGGCATGGAAGGATTAGTAAAACAAATGAAAAAGCTTGCTAAAAAACAATATTTCGTTGAATAAAAAAATAATTATATTAGGTGTGACAATGATAGGTGTAATATTGGTTGCTGGAATGGGTACAAGATTAATGCCCCTCACCAAAGATATTCCAAAGGCCTTGCTTGAAATCAACAATACAACATTGCTTGAAAGAATGATAAAAAACTGTATAAATGTCGATATAAATAAATTCATAGTTATTGTAGGATATAACAAAAATAAAGTGATTGAATTATGTCCAAAAATAGCTGAAAAATATGATATAGACATTAAAACAATTGTTAATGAAAAATACGACGTTACAAATACTTGTGTATCAACTTATCTTGCAAGTAAATTCATAGAAGAAAATGAACAGGAAGACTTCATCCTGGTAAACGGAGATAATGTTGTGGATAGTGAAATTATCTCAAAACTTGCCGAATCAAAAAATACCGGAATGATTATTGATAATTTTAAGGAACTTAATGAAGAATCCTTTAAACTGATTATAGCAAATGAATCCTTAAATGATGATAAGACAATAGCTAATGGAAAAATTGAAGATATTGGAAAGGAACTTGACATTCCCTCTTCATCCGGAGAATTTATAGGCGTTTCAAAAATAGTGAAGGATGACATTGCAGAATTTAACAGAATTCTGGAGGAATTGATTGAAAAAGATCCTCAAAACTATTACGACTTTGCATTTAAAGATCTAAGCCATATAAAAACTATCGATTTCGTATTAACAAATGGTTTGAAATGGACAGAAATTGATGACCATACAGATTGGAAAAATGCTCAGATACTTGTAGATGAGCTAGAAAACAAGTAAAACTAAATTCAGTTCTGATTTTAAAAATGTTTATTTAAAAAGATTTGAGAGGATAAAATGGTGAAAAAAATAATAAAAACCCTAAAGAAAATAATTTTTAATTGCGCAAAATATAGTGTAAGGGCTTTATATTATCTGGGAACATATATACTGAGTCCAAAAGACAATATTATCCTCTTTGAATCAAGTAACGGTCGTAACTATAGCGGAAATCCAAGATATGTCTATGAAGAAATATTAAATGAAGGACTACAAGAGGAATTTAGATGTGTATGGGTATTCATGAATCCGGAAGAACAGGAAATACCTGGAAATGGAATAAAAGTAAAAAAATCTTATTTTAAATTCTTATATTATGCAATCAGAAGTGGAACCTGGATATTTGATTCAAGACACCTATATTATCTTAAAAAAAATAAAAAAACCAAATATATTCAAACATGGCATGGGACTCCACTGAAAAAATTAGGTTTGGATATGGATTATATGGATATGAGCGGTAGTCAGAATATAAAAAGATATCATGACGAATTTAAAAAAAATAGCTCTAAATGGGAATATCTGATATCCCAAAATAGCTATTCAAGTGAAATATTCAAAAGAGCCTTTGCATTTAATGGGAAGATGCTAGAAATAGGATACCCTCGTAATGATATTCTAATAAATAACAACAATAAGGATTACATAGACCAGATTAAAAGCAAATTTAATATTCCTAAAGAAAAAAAGGTAATACTTTACGCCCCAACTTGGAGGGATAATGAATATTATGAAGGGGGAAAGTATAAATTTGCTACAAAAATGGATTTCGATAAAATGAAAGAAGCATTGTCAGATGATTTTGTTTTAATTGTTAAATACCACTATTTAGTTAAGGATAACATTGATTGGAAAAAATATGATGACTTTATTATCGAATGCGACGCAAAGTGGGATATTCAGGAATTATATTTGGCATCCGACATTATGATTACAGATTATTCATCAGTGATGTTTGATTATGCAATTCTCAGAAGACCTATGCTGTTTTTCACATATGATCTTGACTTTTATAAAAACAGCTTAAGAGATTTTTATTTTGACATGCTGGAAGAGGTTCCCGGACCTTTGGTTGAAAATACAGGAGACCTTGTAGAGGAAATTAAAAACTTAAACATTGAAGAATATGAAGCAAAGTATGGTGAGAAATATAATAATTTCCAAAGGAAATACAATGAATTTGATAAAGGAACAGCTTCAAAAACTGTTATAGAAATGATTAGAGACAGGAATTAATTATAAAAATATAGCTTGACTAATGAATTTATTGAGGAATTATATGGTTAAAGGAGAAAGCTTTGAATTGTTTGAATTAAAAAACGGTTATTCCGTCAGACAAGATGATGAATATAATGCTCTCTTTAAAAATGGAAAGCCAACTAACATTCTTAAACGTGACAATACAAAAATATACAATAAAATATTCAAGTTCAAACCTCGTGTAAAATCCGTTGAAATGAAAAAAGATAAAATATCCCTAGAATTCATTATAGAAAAAACAAATAAGAAAAACAAGGCTGATTTAAAAAAATTTGTTATAAAAATAGATTATAATGAATACCCTTTTTTTGAAAAAGGGGACCATGGAACTTTTCAAGTTGACATTCCATATGAGCAAATAAATACATCGGGAAGGATTGCAGGCATATATCTGTATTTTGAAGACGAATACGGATTTACATTTCAAAGAAAATTCCTCTCTTCTGATGGTCCACATGATAAAAAAACAGACCATGACCTATTTTACAGCAAAATAAAAACTTATAAAAATCATAAGGTATTCGTATATGAGACATGGGCAGGGTATCTCTCATTAACTTACAGAGAAAAAAACGTTACCGACAGTGTCATTCAACAGAAAAAAATCGAATTGGCTTACAAAAAATATAAAAAAGATTTTAAAGATGGAAAAAATGAACCTTCTATAGTATTATTCGAAAAATTCTGTGAAAAATATGAAGAAAGTGCAAGATATGTCTATGAAAAGCTAATAGATGATGGCTGGAATAATGTCTATTTCATATTGGATAAAAAAAGTAAAGCTGAAAGTAAAATTCCGAAAAAATACAGGAAAAATATAATAGATAAATATTCCTTTAAACATTATTATGAGCTATTTAATGCCAAGGCATTCATATCTACCGAAACGATGAACCATCTGGTTGATTTAAGTATCTATAACCCATTAATTCGTAGAAGACAAATGCTAGATGACTATTACTATTTATTCTTACAACATGGAGTAAGTTATATATATTATTTCAAAGCAAGGAATGATTTCAGAAAAGGATTCGGATTTAGAGATAACTGCTTTGTGGCTGTTTCATCCGAGAAAGAAGCAAGGCATTTCATAGAAGATGGAAAATTTGATTGGGAAGATTTGATAATATCAGGAATGCCAAAATTCGACCATTCAATACAAAATGAAAATGCAGACAGGATTTTAATAATGCCAACCACTAGAAATTTTGAATATTCCGTTATAAGGGATGATACTGAAAATTCATCATATTATAAATTTTCTAAAAATGTTATAGAAAGTGTGCCGGATGATTTGAAAGATAAAATCACTTACATACCCCATCCCCTTATAAATAAGGTGATGGGAAAGACCGATTTAGAAAAATATATGCCTGATGAAGTTAATTATGATGAATTACTAAAGGATACTTGTTTGCTTATTACAGATTATTCCTCAATTTCATATGATGCCTTTTATAGGGGCGCCAATGTCATATTCTGTTGGGTAGATAGAGAAATGTGTGAAGAAAACACTGGATTGGATGTTGTTTTAAATGAAGAGAATGCATTTGGTGATATAGCATATGA
>Ga0256405_10008981_pt1 | contig 13916 bp, 14 predicted proteins | sample RumenRJG_02DNA_FD_189096 | JGI IMG/M metagenome (GOLD analysis project Ga0256405, IMG submission 189096) | Bovine rumen microbial communities from Lethbridge, Alberta, Canada - RJG_02 | ecosystem: Host-associated > Mammals > Digestive system > Stomach > Rumen | place: Canada: Alberta...
CTTCTTCAAATGCCTCTCCCGGCTCATTGCCTCGCTCTTCGAGCCGAATTCCTCAAGATAGGCGATGGTGCACGGTCCCCGGCCCCTGGTGTACTTCGCGCCTCTGCCCGCATTATGGGCCTGAAGCCGTTTCTCCGGGTCGTTGGTGCTGCCGCAGTAATAGCTTCCGTCCGCACAGAGCAGCAGGTAGACATAGTACTTTGCTTCCGCGCCCTTTTCTTTTACAGCCATCACAGCACGCCCAGCACCCGGAGGGCATAGGCGATGCCTCCTTCCAGGACTTTCTTTGTCGTGAAGGTCGCGTAGCTTTCCAGCACGGAGTCGTGGGCTCCCATGATGATCCTGTGTCCGGCGCAGGATCGGAACATTGCCAGATCATTGGCGCTGTCCCCGAACACATAGATATCCTTGGGATCGGTCCCGTAGTAGTTCCTGATATAATCTACCGCGCTTCCTTTGGAACAGCCCAGCGGGACCCATTCATAGAAGCCTCTGCCGCGGTCGATGCATTCAAAATCATGCAGAGCTTTTTTCAGCTTCGCCAGGAGCTTCGGTTCCGGAGAACGGGGATTCGTCTGGATGCAGATCTTGTCAAAGCCGTAGGAACTGTCCTCCAGCGCGTTGACTTCCGTCTCCGTATAACTGTCCACATAATCCAGAAGATCTTCCATGATCTCCGGATAATTGAACGGCCGGTCGGAGAAGTAGATCCCCTCCTGTCCTTCCAGGATCGCGTCCACCTTCAGCTCTTTGAGCGCCTTCCGGATCTCGCGGCGTCTTTTGTAGCTGATCCGTTTTTCAAAGATGGTGCTCCCGTTGACAATGATCTGGGTGCCGCAGCCGCAGACCGCGCTGGTCACACCGAATGTCTCCATCTCATATTCCAGGAAGCACAGCGTCCGGCCGGAATTCAGGAACACGAGATGTCCTGCCTTCCTCAGCGCCCGGATCGCGTCCAGAGCGCTCTGCGGAACGATTTTTGTCTCGTCATCTATCAGTGTACCGTCGACGTCAAAAAAGAACAGCTTTCTTCCCATATGAAGCCCCCGATCCTTCTGCAGGTCGTTTCTGATTTTCACTATAGCATACTTTGAAACCACACGCAAAAAATGAAGCAGGAAATCATCATGATTTCCTGCTTCAAAAAGGTGCTGCTCTGTAAAAACGATTTACTGCGCGGCCTTCGTCTCCTCTGCGGCTTCGCTTTCCGCCGCCTCCGTCTCGGGCTCCTCGGGAGCCTCGACCTTGTTCGCGTTCTCCAGAAGGAAATCGGAGACCTTCAGGTAAAGGGTCTCAAAGTCGACTGCTTCCTCGCCTGCCATCTGGACAAGCATCTGTTTAGAGTAGCCGTACTGCTTCTCGATCGCCTTGTAATCGGCCTCGGTCAGCTCTTCCATGCCTTCCTTCGCGGCGATCTCTTTCACCAGCATCTTCATTTTCGCGTACTCTTCGCCGTTGGTGCGCATCTGCTTCTCATATTCCTCTTTGGTCATGCCGGTCATGGAGAGGTAGCTGTCCAGATCGATGCCGTACTGGGCAAGGGACATCTGGCTGCTCTGCATCATCTTCTGCGCTTCGTACTCAATGGCATCCGGATTGACGTCAAAGGCAGCGTTCTCCATGGCAGTGCTGATCAGATCGTTCAGCTCGACCGCGTGCTCGTTCTGCTCCCTCTGCTCCTGCATTTCTTTTTTCTGCGCATCCAGGAACTCCGCAACGGTAGCCTGGGCTCCGTTGGAATAATTCTTCACCCACTCGTCGTCCAGCGTCGCGTCTTTTTTCTCCTTGACTGCGTTCACGACGACCTCGAAGACCACTGCCTGCCCCGCCAGGTCCGCATTGCCGTACTGCTCCGGGAAGGTGAGATTCAGGTCCAGCTTGTCGCCCTTCTTCACGCCCACAAGGCCGCTCTCAAATCCGTCGATGAAGGTGCCGCTGCCAAGGGTCAGATCATAGCCCTGGGCGGTCCCGCCGTCAAACGCGACGCCGTCCTTTTTGCCCACGTAGTCGATATTGACCGTGTCGCCGTCCTTCGCTGCCCTGTCCACTTCCTCCATCACCGGGTTGTAGGTCACAAGACTGTCCACATACTGCTTCACGTCATCATCTGTGACGGTCACGTCGCGGACTTCCACGTCCACCCCTTTGTATTCTCCCAGGGTCACTGTGCCGTAGCTCTCGGGTGCTTCCAGAGCCGCCTGCGTCTCTGCTGCCGCGCTGGTCTCAGCTCCTGCCGCCGCTGTGGAAGCAGCTGCTGTGGTCTCCGCTGCTGTAGTCTCCGCGGGCTTGCTCCCGCAGGAAGCAAGGAGCAGGGCTCCCGCGATGATGCCTGCCGCTGCCGCTGCTTTTCTCATGGACTTTCTCATTTCTTTTTTCTCCTTCCTCTTCCGGCAGCGGGCTTTTCCGGTGCTGCCTCTTTTTCGTTATAGAATGCCCTGAAGGCAAGATAGGTGTTGTACAGATCCAGCTTGCTTGTGATCTCGAAGGGCGCGTGCATGGACAGCACCGGAACACCCAGATCCACCACGTCGATGTTCATCATCGCAACGAACTGGGCGATGGTCCCGCCGCCGCCGGCATCCACCGCGCCGAGTTCTCCGATCTGCCAGTATACCTTTGCCCGGTCCATGATGTCGATGACCTTCGCCATGAACTCCGCGCTGGCGTCCGAACTTCCGGACTTTCCTCTCGCTCCGGTATACTTGGTAAGGACGACGCCGTGGTTCAGGTAACTGGCGTTCTTCTTTTCGAACACATCCGGGAAGGTGGGATCATAGGCCGCGTTCACATCTGCGGAAAGACACGCGGAATTCGCGAACACTTCTTTCGGATCTGCCCCCTGATTATCGCACAGATATGTGATGTAATCGTGAACATAATTGGAATGAAGACCGGTATTTCCCACGGAGCCGATCTCTTCCTTGTCTGTCAGGACAGTGACCGTGGTGTACTCCGGATCCACCGTGTCAAGCTGCGCCATCAGCGCGGGATAAGCGCAGACCCGGTCATCCTGACCGTAGGCGCCCACCATGGAGCGGTCAAAGCCGATGTCCCGCGGCTTGTCCGCCGGCACCATCTCGATCTCCGCCCGGGCGAAATCGCGCTCCGTGATCCCGTATTTTTCATTGAGGATGCGCAGCACTTCCAGACGGAAGGGTTCCTTCACGTCACCGTCAGCATAGGGGGTGGACCCGAGGATGATGTTCAGCTCCTCTCCTTTTAATCCCTCGGAAAGAGGGCGCTGGGACTGCTTCGCGGCCAGGTGCGGAAGCAGGTCCGAGATGCAGAACACCGGATCTCCGGGATCCTCTCCGATGCTGAACTCCACCTTTGTGAGATCCTTCCGGACTGCCACGCCGTGCATGGCGAGCGGGATGGTGCCCCACTGGTATTTCCGGATACCGCCGTAATAGTGCGTCTTGAAGTAGGCGATCTCATCCTTTTCGTACAGCGGATTCGGCTTCAGGTCCAGACGGGGCGAGTCGATGTGGGCGCCGTTGATGCGGACGCCTTCCCGGATGTCCTTTTTCCCGAACACCGTCGCAAGGACCGCCTTGCCGCGGTTCACCTGATAGACCTTATCCCCCGCAGCGTACTTTTTCTGAGGAGAAAAGCGCTCATAACCTGCTGCCAGCAGCGCCTGCTCCGCGAACGCCGCGCACTCCCGCTCCGTCTTGCAGCGGGTCAGAAAGTCCTTGTACCCCTCCGCGAAGGCTGCAGCAGCGGCGATCTGCTCCGGGGCTTTCTCAGCGATATTCGGATAACTCCAGCAAAGTTCTTCTTCCAGCTTTTTCCCTTTTGGAAGCTTCTTCTCTTTTTCAGCCATATCCATTCCTTTCTGTATACCTCGCTTAGTGCTCCTTACAAAAGAAAGAACCATCAGCGGGAGGCTGACGGTTCTTCTCTGCATCATATCTTCATTAGTTCAGCTTGATTCCCTTTAACAGATCGCCCAGGTTGGTGGTCGCTTTTTCCTTTGCGACGAACTTTCTGTAGTCTTCCTGCGGCTCGTCGGAAGCGGCGCGGTCGCTGCGGAAATCACGGGCGCCCTGCTCCGGCTCCTCAAGTGCGCGCATGGAAAGAGAGATCTTTCCGTCGCCGACCTTGATGACCTTGACCTTGATCTCCTGTCCCTCCTGGAGGACATCCGCCGGAGTCTTCACTCTCTTGCGGGAGATCTGGGAAACGTGAAGCAGACCGGTGGCATCGCCGCCAAGGTCCACGAATGCGCCGTAATCCTTGATGGTCTCGACCTTGCCGTCCAGGACGTCGCCGACCTTGATCTGCGCAAGTCTCTCTGCCTTTGCGGCATCCTTCTCAGCCTGCTCGATCGCGCGGTGAGAAAGAACGAGACGCTTCTTCTCCGGATCTGCGGTGATCACAACAACTTTGATATGCTTGCCCTGGAAATCCTCAAGCTTTTCAACATAAGAGGTGGAAAGCTGGCTGGCAGGGATGAACGCGCGCGTATCCTCAAGATAAGCGATGCAGCCTCCCTTGACAACCTCGATGATCTTAACGTCGAACTGCTCCTTCGTCTCGATCAGCTCCGCAAAGCGATCCCACTTGCCGTTGTCCTCGCTCTCGACCTTTTTCGCTGTCTTGAAAGAATCATTAATTTCCTGTTCAAAATCCTTCATGCTCTCTTCTGCCATGACAAAAACCTCCCCAACTAGCCGGCCCGAGGCCGTTATTGTGACCCATTATATCACAGTTCCTTTCGTTTGGGAACTGTAGAAAACGTCAAATGTTTTCCGCTTCCGGCACAGCTTTCTTTGTTGCGCTTGACTAACCTGATCCCCCTCGCCTACAATAATGGTAACAGTTCCTAATTTCTCAGGGGGAGGCGCCATGGGAGAATTAAAGTACAGCCGCCAGCGGGAAGCCATCCTGGAGGCACTGATCCTGCGCCATGACCACCCCACTGCCGATACCCTGTACCGCGCGCTGAGAGAGGATCTTCCTCATATCAGTCTGGGGACCGTGTACCGCAATCTGAACCTTCTTTCGGAGCTCGGAAAGATCCGGAAGATCCGTTCCGACAGCGGCATCGAGCACTACGACGCGGAGACCCACGAGCACTATCATCTGGTATGCAGATCCTGCGGAAGAGTCCTGGATCTTCCCATGGAAGCCATCCGGGATCTGGACCGCCTGGCTGAGCAGGGCGGGGTCGGAACTGTGGAAGGTCATGCGCTGGTGTTCTACGGCTGCTGCACAGAATGTCTGGACAGCACCCAGGACACGCTGGCATGAATGTCGGAATCAAAAGATTCACAAGATCTGCACCTGTCAACCATTCATTCAACTTTCTGAAAAGGAGATCACGGTTATGAAGAAATGGAGATGCAAAATCTGCGGTTATATCTGGGAAGGCGAGACTCCTCCGGAGAAATGTCCTCAGTGCAAGCAGCCCTCTACTGTTTTTGAGGAGCTGAAGGAGGATGAGGAACTGGTCTGGGCATCCGAGCACATCGTCGGCTGCGCAAAGGATGTTGACGAAGAGATCAAGGCCGGCCTGAGAGCAAACTTCGAAGGCGAGTGCTCCGAAGTCGGTATGTACCTTGCCATGTCCAGAGTCGCTTTCCGCGAGGGCTATCCGGAGATCGGCGAATACTGGAAGACCGCCGCTTTTGAAGAGGCAGAGCACGCAGCGAAGTTCGCGGAGCTCCTGGGCGAAGTCCTGACTGATTCCACCAAGAAGAACCTTGAGATGAGAGTCGCTGCAGAGCACGGTGCGACCGCAGGAAAGACTGATCTGGCGAAGAAGGCGAAGGCTCTGAACCTTGACGCGATCCACGACACCGTCCACGAGATGGCACGCGACGAGGCAAGACACGGAAAGGCATTCGCAGGCCTGCTTAAGAGGTACTTCAGCTAAAGAATCATGAAAGACGAAAAGGATTTTTCCACGCGTTTAATGGCCTTTACGTTCTTCTATGCGATCGCCATATACTTGTTTATGATAGGTTATTTCTTCTGGAACAAGCATATCGATTATAAGTCTGAAAAGTAAATAAGGCAGTCATTTCAGAGAGGGAAGAGAGAGATCTTTTCCCTCTGTTTTTGTGTGTGGTTTCTTTGACCATGTGTTTTATATACTCACGGCATAACAAACAAAAAGAACTGCCTTACGGCAGCGGCAAAATCCAGAGAGAAAATAAAATTCAGACCCACCGCTTTCGCCGGACAGTTCGTCGGCGGATACCATCTCGCAGTGACAGATGACGGCGTTTCTTACATCTGCCGCTGATCAGCTGAAATGAACATCTGAAATAATACCCTGAAAGCAAAGAAGACCTCCGGCCGCCAAATCGGCCGGAGGCTTTTTTCTGGTCATTTGCCGTCCGCAAAGTTCGTAAAACATCCGCTCTCGACTTCCGGATACCCGTACTTCTCCCTGGCGTCAGCAAACGCCTTGATCATGAAGCTCATATTTCTTGCGAGGTTCCGCTTCTGGGGCCTGCATTTACCACAACGATCTTTTTACTCATTGGTTCCTCCGGGATCAGTTTTTGCTGAAAGTGCCCATATACGCGCCGTTCACTTTTACATTGGAAAGATAATTCATCCCCGGCAGCCAGTCAAAAGTGACCATGTCGCCGGAGTATGTGACTTCATCACCCACGTAGTGACCGCCGCTCACTTCCTGAAGTTCGAGGTCGTAGGTGCAGGTCGCATTGCTGCCGTCTTCATGGAACCCGACCTGGGTGTATGTGGCATAAGCCACCCCGTCCGCCCGCTTTTCAATTCTGATGTAGCAGTCGACCAGCTCAGTGTGCATTTCATAGAAGCCGGTGAGAGCGTTATTGACCGCGCCGGGTCTCTCGTGATCCGTAGCCGGAGCCTTCACCTCGTCAATGCCTTGTGCAGAGTTATGCTGCTGGATATAACCGTTGACGATCCAGGCGCCGCTGTTTCCGACATAGTACCCGTCGACCCAGGTGTCGGAATCCATATAGCCGCTCCGATCAAAGTGGTAGCACTCGGCGATGCCGTCGCCGTTGCCGTCGATCCATTTCCAGGTGTTGGCCGGGAAACTTCCGTCGGTCCTCTGCCACCAGTATCCGTAGTCGTTCTCACGCCACTCCCCGATCCCCGCGAAAGCCGTCACCGTCATCACCGCGGAAACTGTCAGCGCTCCCAGAAGGGTAAGAAGCATTTTCTTTTTCATTTATATATCTCCTTTCCTGTGCCGTTCAGTTATATCTGACTGTATAGGATCAATTATGTCTGACTGTACAAAATCAGTATATGTCCTTTCACAGGTTAGCGCAATGCAGAATACAGACTGCGGACTGCATCTCCGTCTTTCTGCTATAATGTATTTGCCGCAGGTAAACCAGCAAATATAAACGGCACCCGGGAGGAGACATACTTATGGGCACAGATCTCAGAAACCGCATCACCGGTACCGGCCCCGAACCGGAATACAGGAAAGCAGACATTCCCACTGCCATCCGGAATTTCGAAAAGAACCGCTTCACCGTAAAACATTTCGCCACCAAAGAAGAGGCAGCAGACTATCTTTCGGAAACGATCCGGGGAAAGACCGTCGGCTTCGGAGATTCCGCGACCCTCGCTGCAATGAAGATCGCGGAAAAGCTTTCCAAATATAACCTGGTCATCGATCCTGCTTCCCACCCGGACGACATCTTTATGCTGACCGCAAAAGGCGCCATGGACACCCAGGTCTTCCTTCTTTCGGTCAATGCCGCGTCGGAGACCGGGGAGCTGGTCAATATCGACAGCAGCGGAAACCGGGTCGGCGGCTCCCTGTTCGGCCACGAAAAGATCTGCTATGTTTTTTCCGTCAACAAGATCGAACCTACGCTGGAGCGGGCCATCTGGCGCGTTCGGAACATCGCCGCGCCCCGGAACGCGAAGCGCTTCGGCTTCAAGACCCCCTGTGCAATAAAGGGGGACCGCTGCTATGACTGCAGCAGCCCGGACCGGATCTGCAACAAGCTGGAGATCTGCATGAAAAAAGGGAAGGTCATGGAAGAAGAGATCATCCTGATCGATGAGCCTCTGGGATACTGATCGATGAGCCTTTGGGATATGGGTCGACGGGCTCTCCAAATATCGATAATTATTCCTGATACAGGATTCGTTAGCATTGATTAACCTTGTTCTGCAAGATTATAATGGAGCTGTTCCAGGGAAGCACTTCTTATGAAGCTGTTTCAGATACACACAATACAATTAAAAGCAGGAGGTAAGATCATGTCTAAATATGCCGGCACCAAGACCGAAAAGAACCTGATGGACGCTTTCGCAGGCGAGTCCCAGGCAAGGAACAAATACACCTACTACGCTTCCCAGGCGAAGAAGGCAGGATTTGAGCAGCTGGCTGCTATCTATCTCGAGACCGCGGACCAGGAGAAAGAGCACGCAAAGATGTGGTTCAAAGAGTTCCACGGCATCGGAAACGTGGATGACAACCTGAAGGACGCGGCTTCCGGCGAAAACTTCGAGTGGACCGATATGTACGCCCGCATGGCGAGAGAAGCCAGAGAAGAAGGCTTCGAGGATCTGGCAAAGAAGTTCGAGCTGGTGGCTGAGGTCGAGGCCCGCCACGAGAAGCGCTACCTCCAGCTTCTGGAGCACTGGCAGCAGGATGCCACCTTCAAGGAGAAGGCCCCCATCCTCTGGAAGTGCCGCAACTGCGGATATGTCTATGAAGGCGCCGAAGCACCCGACAAGTGCCCCTGCTGCGACCACCCCAAGGCATACTTCGAAAGATTCGCCGACAACTACTAATGCGTTAGCAATGAGCCGCGCAGAGAAATAAGAATAACCGTGTCCCGCAAGTTTACTTGCAGGGGCACGGTTATTCTTATTTTTATATGCGGCGAATGCCGCAATTGTCTGAGCCTGCGTCAGCGGGCGAAGACCTGCGCGGCGAAACCTTCACGGCGACTGCCGTGGGCGTTTTTCGCATGTTCTCAAACGCAGCAGCTCCTTCAGCTTTACACCTCAAACGCCGGCAGTTCCTTCAGCTCCTTCACATATTCCACCAGGCTGTCGATGTCCTCTCCTGCGCCTTCGCACTGGAACCAGCAGCCGCCCTCAGCGCCGCAGATGCCGCCGGCGGCGATCAGTTCCGCGTCGACGTCAAAGAGATCTGTCAGGGCATCCAGCTCGGTATAGGGTGTGCCAGTGGCGGGATACAGGCGCAGGCCTTCGCTGTCGCAGTCGTTCACAAAGGAGGCAAGATCGCTGATGGGCAGCTCCACGCGCTTCTCCACGCCCACCGGCATGATGAATGTGGTGCGCTTTCCGACAGCAGCCTGCTCGCAGGCCATAACTGTGCCTCCGGCCGGGTGGCCGATGAGCACGCCCGCGGTCTCCGAAGAGATGTGCACGGCGTTGGCGCCCTTGAAGATGACGTCGTCCTTCGTCAGGGTACCAGCGACATCAAAAATGGTCTTCTCCGGGACCACTTTTCCTTTCTCGATCACCAGGTCGTACTGCTGCGCCGGAACCTTCATGGCCACGGAACCCGGCTTCGTAATGCCGCGGTGGAAGCCCTTCATGTCGATCTCCTCTTCGCCGAGCTGTGAGAGGAGCGCGTTGGCAAGGTAGGCGTTGGTGGTCCCCATGACCACCACGACGGTGTGCTCCCGCACGGCTTCCTGGACGAAGTCCAGAGAGGCGAGAGCGTCGGCGATCAGCTGTTTTCCTTCGTTGGGTGTCAGAAAGATCTGCGTGTTCTTCATGGCTTCCTCCTTTTTCCGGTTGGCTCTTTTCCGGTTTACTCTTTTCCTGATTACTCTTTTTCCATCCGGGACAGTTTTTCTGCCTGGTCTGCTGCTGTGAGGGCGTCGATGATCTCTTCGATGTCCCCGTTCATCACCTGGTCGATCTTGTATAAAGTCAGCTTGATGCGGTGTTCCGTCACTCTCCCCTGTGGGAAATTATAGGTCCTGATCTTCTCGGAGCGGTCCCCGGTCCCGATCTGGCTGCGGCGTTCCGCCGCCTCCTCCGCCTGACGGCGCTGCAGTTCCATGCCGTACAGCTTGCTGCGGAGCAGCCGGAAGGCTTTATCCTTGTTCTGGAGCTGGGACTTTTCCGTCTGGGAGTAGATCACGATCCCGGTGGGTATGTGGGTGAGACGCACCGCGGAGTCTGTGGTGTTGACGCACTGTCCGCCGTTTCCTGAGGCGCGCATCACGTCGATCCGGACATCGTTCATATCGATCTGGACATCGAAATCCTCCGCCTCAGGCATCACCGCAACACTGGCGGTGGATGTGTGGATGCGTCCGCCGGACTCGGTCTCCGGCACGCGCTGCACTCTGTGGACCCCGGATTCGTACTTCAGCCGGGAATATGCTCCCTGGCCGGAGATGGTGGCGACCACTTCCTTGAATCCGCCGATCCCGTTTTCGTTCAAGCTGTCGATCTCCACCTTCCAGTGATGCATGTCTGCGTAATGCTGGTACATGCGGAACAGCTCCGCCGCGAACAGGGCGGCCTCGTCACCGCCGACGCCGGCCCGGATCTCCAGGACGATATTCTTTTCGTCGTTGGGATCCTTCGGCAGGAGCAGAAGCTTCAGCTTCCCGGTGAGTTCTTCTTCCCGGGCCCGTCCCTCGGAGAGCTCCTCCTTGGCCATCGCGCGCATATCCTCATCGTTCTCCGTCTCCAGAAGATGCTTCGCGTCCGCCTGGTCCTGCACAGCCTGGCAGTAAGCGCGGTAAGCTTCCACCAGGGGCTGCAGGGAGGCCTGCTCCTTCATCATGGCCCGGAACTTTTCCGGGTCTCCTGTCACATAAGGATCCGAAAGGCCGGCCATGACCTCTTCATAATGTTTGACGACCGAATCAAGATGCTCAAACATATGCCGTCACCACCCGGTCAAGTCCCGCCAGATCCTTCAGCACCCGGACCTCCTGGAAGCCTGCGTTCTCCAGAAGGGCGGAGACATCCGCCGCCTGATCGAAGCCGATCTCAAAGCAGACACAGCCGCCGGGATTCAGGAACTGCCCGGCGTCTTCCGCAAGCCTCCGGTAGAAATCAAGTCCGTCCTCCCCGCCGTCCAGCGCCATGGAGGGTTCATTGTCCCTTACTTCCGGCTGGAGTCCTGCCATATCGCCGCTGCGGATATAGGGCGGGTTACAAGTGATGAGATCGAACCGCTCCGCGGCTTCCGGGGCCGCTTCCGGTGCAGTCTCCGCGGCTTCCACTGCACTCTCCCCGTCTTCCGCCTTCTTCCGGAAGGCTTCAAACAGATCCGACTGCACGAACCGGATCTCTGCTCCGTTCTGCTCCGCGTTCATCTTCGCCACTTCCAGCGCATCAGCGGAAAGATCCGCCGCTGTGATACTGCCGAAATCCCCCAGACGGGACAGGGCGATGGGGATGCATCCGCTGCCGGTGCACAGGTCCAGAAGGGCAGGAGCCCCGTCCAGCATTGCCGCCAGATCCAGCGCTGCCGCCACCAGGACCTCCGTGTCCTGCCGCGGGATCAGCACCCGCTCGTCCACGTAGATATCCGCGCCGCAGAAGTTCTGTTCATGGGTCAGATACTGCAGCGGCACATGGGCCGCGCGGCGGTCGATCACCGAAAGATACGTTCCTCCCGCTTCCGTCTCATGGCTGATGCGCCGCGGCACCACCTTGCAGGCAGAGACCGGCGGCATGGGCGGATTCACCGGCACCTTCATCTCGTAGACCGAGACCAGGCTGCACCAGTCGATCCGGTAAGTATCCAGGAGAAGAAGGCGCGCGTCATTCTCCGCCTCCTCGATGCCGGCAGCCTCCAGGCGTCTGCGGCCTTCCGCAAGCAGCTCACGAAATGTCATGCTCAGCCTCCTCCCATCCGAAGTTCTCCTTCAGATATGCTTTCCAGTCAAACACCGCTTCCACCGCCTTGATGGCCACCTCCGCCATATCCGGGGTGGGCTCCTTCGTGGTGAGTCCCTGCATCCACATGCCCGGACGGCTCAGCACCTTCACCAGCAGAGAGTCGTGGGTCCCGGTCCAGCGCAGAAATTCATAGGACACACCTGCGATCACCGGGATCAGCACGATCCTGGACACCGCACGCATCAGGATGGTATCCGTCCGCACCACCATAAAGAACAGGATGGAGATCACCATGACGATGAGGATGAAGCTGGTGCCGCACCGTTTGTGCTCCTTGGAGCTCTTCATCACGTTCTCCACTGTCAGCGGCAGACCGTGTTCCACGCAGTTGATGCACTTGTGTTCCGCGCCGTGATACATAAAGGTGCGTCGGATGTCCTCCATGCGGGAGATCAGCTTGATATAGGTAATAAAAATGAGGATCCGGAGCACGCCTTCCAGGAAGGCGACAAGATACTCGTTCTGGACCGCCCTTTTCAGAAGAGTGCTCAGGAACATGGGCAGCAGCATGAAGATGCAGATGGCGAGGACAAAGGAAAACGCCATCACGACGCCCATGACCACCTTTTCCGCCTTCTCCCCCAGCTTTTCGTCCAGCCATTTCTCGAAAGCGGAGGGCTCTTCCTCTTCGCCGGTCTCTTCCGCGTAGATCTCCGCTGACCAGTTCAGGGAGCGCATGCCCAGCACCATGGAATCCACAAAGGAGAACACACCGCGGAGCAGAGGCAGGGCAAGCACCGGATATTTTTCCGGAAGACTCACGTATTTCTGCACGTCGAGGGCGATGCTTCCGTCCTGTTTCCGTGCCGCACAGGCGTAATTCTGCCGGTTTTTCATCATGATCCCCTCCAGAATGGCCTGCCCGCCGATCCCGGAGTATTTCTGGCAAGTCTGGTTATTCAAGTTCTGTACCTCTCCCGGGAGCCGCAGCTCCCCGCAAAATATAAACGGGGCTGAGTAAGCCACGCATACTCAACCCCGTTAGACATTTCTTCCTGATTACTGAACGCCGTACTTTCTGTTGAACTTCTCGATACGGCCGCGGGCGCTGGCCACCTTCTGCTGTCCGGTATAGAAGGAATGGCACTTGGAGCAGACCTCGACGTGGATCTCCTTCTTGGTGGAGCCGGTCACAAAGGTGTTGCCGCAGTTGCAGGTAACAGTCGCCTGATAATAAGTCGGATGGATGCCTTCTCTCATTTCAATTTACCTCTTTTCATTGTGTTATAGGAAAGCGGTCCGCCCGCTTTTTCACACTAAGAACCCACTGTCTTTCGACAGCTTTGTCAGTATAGCACGGCGGCATCTCCAATGCAAGTATTTTTTCATATCCTCCGGTTCATGCGGACGGTATACACAAGCTCGTTGTTGTCCCTTGTTTTTGCGAACAGATCCAGCACGCGTTCCACTCCGTCCTCCTGGCGGGAGGCGCCGCCGGCGGTGGCGCGGTGGATGATGTCCAGGGCGTCGCGCTCCTCCCGGGAAAGAAGGAGGTCGTCGCGTCTGGTGCCGCTCTTCAGGATATCCACCGCGGGGAACACTCTCCGCTCCTGCAGCTTTCTGTCCAGCACCAGCTCCATGTTGCCGGTGCCCTTGAACTCCTCGTAGACTACATCGTCCATGCGGCTGCCGGTATCCACCAGCGCCGTGGCGAGAATGGTCAGACTGCCGCCCTCCCGCATATTCCTGGCCGCACCGAAGAAACGCTTCGGCATGTAAAGGGCCGCGGGATCCAGGCCGCCGGACAGCGTCCGGCCGCTGGGCATGACAGTCAGGTTGTAGGCCCGGGCGAGGCGGGTGATGGAATCCAGGAGGATGGTCACGTCCCGGTGCTGCTCCACCAGTCTTCTCGCACGCTCGATCACCATCTCTGAGACCCTCTTGTGCTGCTCCGGCTCCCGGTCGAAGGTGGAGTAGATGACTTCCACCCGGGGGCCTTCGATATATTCCTTGAAGTCGGTGACTTCCTCCGGTCTTTCGTCGATCAGCAGGATGATGAGGTGCATGTCCGGCATAGTGTCCGTGATGGTCTTCGCCACCTG
>Ga0256405_10008982_pt1 | contig 13914 bp, 11 predicted proteins | sample RumenRJG_02DNA_FD_189096 | JGI IMG/M metagenome (GOLD analysis project Ga0256405, IMG submission 189096) | Bovine rumen microbial communities from Lethbridge, Alberta, Canada - RJG_02 | ecosystem: Host-associated > Mammals > Digestive system > Stomach > Rumen | place: Canada: Alberta...
GGAAGGGGAGGAAGAGTTGATCCGCTTACGTGGATATAATGAGCTGAAGTGACTGATTTCAGCTTCTCTTATAAACAATGCATGCCGGATTTGTGACTGTTATTTTCTGAAAATTTATAAAAATACCTCAATAAAAACCATGGATAAATACATTGACCTGGCATTCAAATACACCTGGTAAGATCAAAAATCTGGCAATATATAAAAGCCTGAAATTACAAGATGAGTTCCCGGAATAGTGTCCATGGGCTCGAGGATACTTAGTTGCAGCATCTGGACAAATAAGCATAAAAGAAGAACATCATAAAAAGGATACATTCAAAATATCCGAATTCTGAGTGTTTACTCTTTTAATCCGCTTTCCAAGCGTGACATAGAACTACCTGCTTCTAGCCGGTAGGGCATCTATCGATTAATTTTCTTAAAACTGAGGCTTTTCCGGGGGATACTTCAAATCTTTTTCCTATCGACAGCAGTCCAAACTCGTGTTCTTCACTCCTTTTAATATACATATGCAATTCATCAATCTTTACTTTTGACTTTTTTAGAACCTTAAGACCAGCTTTCTTTATCCGGTTTACTATAAATTTTACTCATAATTCTCGCAATTCTTCGAAATTTGCATCACGTTGGGCACAATATCTAAAGCATAATTCCGCTATTCTTTCGCAGATTTTGCTCCGACATTTGTTCCGGTTCTTGTATTTATATCGTTACAACACCGTTCATTAATAAAGCCTTTGCAGTTTTCCACGTTTTTTACTCATTCAATCATCATTTATCCAAAAGGCAATATACTTCTTGCTTTCCTATTTGTCGGACTCCATTTCTCTTACTTCTTGATTCTTTTTCAAATTTGTGGGACAATCACTGAAGTTAATTGAAATAAGATTTAGAGTTTTGAAATGGCAGTTCCTAAGAAAAAGATGTCGAAATCAAGGCGTGGAATGCGAAGAGCACATGACTTTGACAAACCTGCGAATGTTATGACTTGTAGCAATTGTGGCAAGGCGGTTATTTCGCACAATGTTTGCAAGTTTTGCAACACGTATGCTGGTCGCAGCACCAAGGTCGCAAACATTTCTGAAGAGTAAGAAAAACTGATAAAACAGTGGTAAGAGTTGCTTTAGATATGATGGGGGGAGACCTGGGAGTAGATGCTACGGTGCCCGGGTTGTCTCTTTATATCCAGAATCATGATTGTTGTGATGTAACATTTGAGCTTTTTGGAAACAAATCGGTTATAGAACGACATGTTAGGTCACAGAGGTGCGTTATACACGACACTGGCGAGAACGTAATTTCCGCTTCAGAAAAGCCTGCAAAGGCTCTTAAAGTCGGGCGCGAAACAAGCATGTTTGAATCAATATCCTGGGTTGCACAAGGTAACGCAGATGCTGTCGTGTCTTCAGGAAACACAGGTGCTTACATGGCTCTTTCCAAAATATTAATTGGAACAATCGATGGGATAGATAGGCCAGCAATAGTGAGCATTATTCCGAATGTCGTGAATAGCACTGTAATGCTGGATTTAGGAGCAAACACCGATTGTGGTTCTAAGCAGTTATTGCAATTTGCCACAATGGGAAAAGCGGTGTCACAAGTGTTGCAACAAATTGATAATCCGAGAATAGGATTATTGAACATAGGCACCGAACGGACAAAAGGCACAGATTTGCTGGAAGAGGCATATGAACTTCTGGAACGCATGGCAGGACTGAATTTTATCGGATTCGTTGAAGGAACAGATATCGCAAAGGGTGTGGCAGATGTCATAGTAACGGATGGATTCACTGGAAATGTTGCATTAAAGACAATGGAAGGGACCATACGTTATATTGCACATACTCTAAAGACGGGTTTTTCTTCCAGTTTGATGAGCAAGATTGGATATCTGTTTTGTCGAAATGCTATAAACACTTTAAAAAACGCAATAGACCCGCGCAATCATAATGGAGCACCGCTAGTTGGCTTGAAGAAAATTTCTATAAAAAGCCATGGAAATTCTGATGCCGTTGGTTTTGCAAATGCAATATCTGTTGCAGTAAAATTGGCAAAATCTGATTTTGTCGGAAACATAGAGAAAATGATTTCTGAGATTGAAGAAGGAAATTTTAATGAGAACAAAGATAACTAACATAGCAACATATTTGCCTGAAAAGGTTGTGACGAATGATGATTTGTCGAAGTCGCTAGATACGTCTCATGAGTGGATATATACACGAACTGGCATAGAAAGTCGCCACGTATCTGCTGAAAATGAGTTGACTTCAACCCTTGCTATAGAAGCAACGAAGAAGCTCATGAGTCAAGCGAATATTGATCCGATGACCATCGACGCAATAATCGTTTCGACGACAACTGGAGACACCCGGTTTCCTTCATGTGCTTGCAAAGTGCAAGGCGCCATAGGTGCATATAAAGCCTTTGCTTTTGATGTTAATGCTGCGTGTGCTGGCTTTATATATGCACTTGCTGTCGCTGATAGCATAATGAAATCGATGCAATTACGTAAGGTTTTGCTTATAGCTTCCGAAACAATAACAAAGTTTGTCGACTGGACTGACAGATCAACCTGTGTGCTGTTCGGAGATGGCGCTGGAGCGATGTTGCTTGAAACAACAGAAAATGATGACCAAGGGATTGTAGCAACAAAGTTATATTCCAATGGCGAAGAAGAAAAGTTTAACTCTATCCTCGCTCATAACGGAGAACAAAATGGCAACAGAGGCTATATAACAATGGCTGGTAGGACGGTATTTAAGTATGCAATAGATTATATGTCTATGTCGATGAATGAAATTTTGAATGAAAACGGAATGACAATGAACGATATCGATTGGATTATCCCGCATCAGGCAAATCGTCGGATTTTAGAGTCTATGTGTAAGATGCGTGATTTGCCACTTAAGAAAGTCATAATAACAACGCAAGAGCACGCAAATACATCATCTGCCTCAATACCGTTGGCGCTAAGAGATGCACTAGATAAGAGAACAGTAAAACAGGGGGATACTTTGTTATTTACTGCATTAGGAGCTGGTTTAACTTGGGGCTCTGCAATAGTAAAACTTTAGAAGTGGAGATGAGTATGCAACAGTATGATAAAAACAATATTTTTTATAAAATCATAAATAAAGAAATTAGTGCGAATATAGTTTTGGAAGGAAAGCATTTTATAGCTTTTCATGATATAGCTCCAAAAGCTCCGGTTCATATTCTTGTCATTCCAAAGGGGATGTATGTTGATTATAACGATTTTGCATTGAACGCAAGCGATGAGGAAATTATCGAATTTAACCGAGGAATTTCTGAAATAGTTAAGATTATGCGTTTAGAAAAGCATGGATTTAAGATACTATCCAATGCTGGCAAGTTTACGACGCCTGATTTTCCGGAACCACAATCTGTGATGCACATGCACGTGCATATTCTTGGAAAATCGGCGGAAGATTAAGGGAAGTATATGACAAAACAATTGAAAGATACGGTATTTTTGCCGAAAACCAGTTTCCCGATGCGTGGAGACTTGGCCAATAAAGAGCCACAGATGGTTGAACAGTGGAGAAACGAGGGAATATACGAAAAGTTACGTAAAGCCTCGAAAAATCGTGAGAAGTTTATCCTGCACTCGGGTCCTCCATATGCGAATGGCAAAATACACATAGGGCATGCAATGAACGGAATATTGAAGGACGTCATTGCGAAGTCATATCAGATGATGGGGTATGATGCGCCATTGGTCTTTGGCTGGGACTGTCACGGTCTGCCGATTGAATGGAAGATAGAGGAAAACTACCTTAAACAAGGCAAAAAGCGCGATGAGGTGCCTGTTGCTGAATTTATGGCAAAGTGTCGTGAGTTCGCGAAGCACTGGATGGAAGAGCAAAAAGAGGGATTTAGGAAACTTGGTATAATTGCAGATTTTGATAATCCGTATTGCACGATGACCAAAAATTCCGAGGCAACTATTTGTGAAAAGTTCTTTGATATATTGAAAAAAGGCTTGGTGTATCGCGGGAAAAAGCCAGTCATGTGGTCGGTTGTTGAAAAAACCGCGCTTGCTGAAGCCGAGCTGGAATATCATGACAAAGTGAGCGATGCAATATTTGTGAAGTTCCCAGTTATTGAAACAAAAGACGAACGCTTTAAAGATTGTTTTGCAGTAATTTGGACAACAACCCCTTGGACTATACCTGCAAATAAGGCCATAGCTTATTCTGAAGAATTTGAGTATGCGATAGTCAAGGTCGGCAATGATAAGTTAATCATAGCAAAAGAGTTGGTTCAATCGTTTGCTAAAGAGGCTCAAATTGCCGAATACGAAGTACTGGAAACATTCAGCGGAAAATCGTTGAATGGCGTAATTTGTGCTCATCCTCTGCGAGATTTGGGATTTTTGCACAATGTCCCGATGTTGCCGGCTTCACATGTCACTATAGATGCAGGAACAGGATTGGTTCATACTGCGCCGGCTCATGGTATGGACGATTATTTGCTTGGGAAAAAATACAACCTGCCGATAGAAGATACAGTAAATCCTGATGGAACTTTGGCTTCGTTCTTGCCATATTTTGCTGGAGAGCACGTCTTTAAAGTAAATCCGCATGTCATCGAAGAGCTAAGCAAAGCGAGCAATTTGGTGCATGCTTGCAAAATAACGCACAGTTACCCTCATTCTTGGCGTTCCAAAGCCCCTCTGATATTCCGCACAACAACGCAGTGGTTTATTAGCATAGATGGTATAAGGGAACAGCTTTTAAGTGAAATAGATAAAACTAAATGGTATCCACCTCAGTATGTCAACCGTATACGTTCGATGGTTGAGAAACGACCTGATTGGTGCATTTCAAGGCAACGCATATGGGGCGTTCCAATTGCATTATTCATCAACAAAAAAACAGATGAAATACTGATGGATGACGAAGTTTTTGGGCGTATTCTGGAAACGATTCAGGGTGAAGGTATCGGGGCGTGGAGGACAAAACCAGCGTCGTATTTCTTAGGTGGAAAATACAATCCTGATGATTACACGCAAGTCTCCGACACACTAGAAGTATGGTTCGATAGCGCTTGTACGCATCATTACGTGTTAGAGCAACGTGATGATTTAAAGCATCCAGCAGACCTATATTTCGAAGGATCAGACCAACATAGAGGGTGGTTTCAATCAGCGTTGGTGGAATCGGTTTGTACGACGGGGAAAGCGCCATACAAGCAAGTTGCAACGCACGGTTTCGTCTTGGATAAAGATGGTCGCAAGATGTCCAAATCGCTTGGAAATGTCGTGTCCCCGGATGATATAGCCGGAAAACTTGGAGTAGATATTTTGCGTTTATGGTGCATAAATTCTGATTATTCAGAAGACATGCGAATTGGCGACGAAATATTGAAACGTCAACAGGACGTATACAGACGATATCGAAACACATTGCGTTATCTACTCGGGGTAATATCTGGTAACGAAACAAAAACGTTGCCTATAACAGAAATGCCGGAGTTGGAGCAATATATATTATCCAAGATATACGACTTAGATTTATTGCTAAAAAATTCCATTAAAGAGCTGGATTTCAACAAATTTTACACCGAGCTACACAACTTCTGCGCAAATGAGTTATCAGCCTTCTATTTTGATATACGAAAGGATACAGTATACTGCGATAGACCGGATAATCCGAAGCGAATAGCTTGTCTTTATGTTATGCGCCAAATATTTATGTGTCTGGTTCATTGGTTAGCGCCTGTGTTGTCATTCACTGCGGAAGAAGCGTGGAAAGCTTATAATCCTGAGAGCGAGAGTATCCATTTGAATCAATTCCCAAATATTCCTTCTGAGTGGAGTAATGCCGCTCTTGAGAACAAATGGGAAAATATACAGTCGTTACGAAAAACTATAACCGAGGCAATAGAGATCGAGCGTGCAGCGAAGACCGTCGGATCAAGTTTGGAATGCGAAATAAGTGTTTATATAAATGATTTAGAAACGCTTAAGATGCTTGAAAAGGCAGATATAGCTGAATTGTCAATTGTATCAAAAGCAAAGATCATAAATGCTCAATCGCCTTCAAATGCCGCAGTTAATGAGGAGCTGGGTATTGGTATTGTTGTAAAGAAAACCTCCGGAGTGAAGTGCGATCGTTGCTGGAAAATAAGTACCGAAATTGCAAAACATGACACAGAATACGGCACAGCAAATCTGTGCGATCGTTGCCACACTGCAATATGAATTGTTGCATTCCATTTGCTAATTTTTTGGTTTTTGTGCTAGAGCTTTACTTCGTTGCTTCAATTAATTCAATGTTGAAAACATTGATGTGAAATCTGGAGAACTTTGGTTGATAAACAAATCAACAACAAGGTTCTCGGCTATATACAAAGCGATATGGAGCTCTGGTATCTGAGTTGTTTATTAACACGGGATTTTTCGAGACCATCCGCGAGATGGTGGAGCTCAACCAAGTTATAACTTTCTCTCTAAACAAGTCTCAGACTTGTTTACTACATGCGTTATATCAGCATTCACACTTAATTCCGTGTCGTACGAAAAATTTCCATCAGTACAAACAATCTTCAGATTATTTTATCGATTAATTTTCTTAAAACTGAGGCTTTGTTAAAAAGCCCACTTCAAAAGCAGTAATGCGCATCTTTTTTCTCTCTACCGCTGGCCAAACTCGTGTTTTTCGCTCTTTTTTAATATACGTATACAGTTTGTCCATCTCTACTACATCCATCGGCTCGTGAATTTTGTATTCTGATAGCGATATAGGGGCTTTTTATCCATTTAATTATCGTTTGATTATGAAATAATTGACACATAAATTTGTGTCAATACCTGAACCCTCAACATGCACACAATACTTACACTTTTCCATCTCTTGTTCATTCAATTGTTTTTTCATCATATTGGCTTATTGACATGATGAGCAATCCTTACTAATAAGTTTTCGTTGTAGCTATGGTGGGCTTGTGATAGAATAGATGGCGAGTTTGCGCGGTTATCAACACAAAAATGGCATCACAAATTTTAGAAAAAACATATAATCCTTCGCAATTTGAGAAGGAAGTTTATGAGGCGACTTTGGATAAGTTTTATCCAAACGCCAATTCTGATAAAACTTTCACGATTTTGATGCCGCCGCCTAATGTTACTGGGAGCTTACACGTTGGACATGCGCTGAATTACACTATTCAGGATATTTTGGTTCGATATTATCGGCAGAAGGGGTATGACACACTTTGGCAGCCCGGAATGGATCATGCTGGGATTGCAACACAGATGGTTGTATCGCGCGAGCTGGAAGCTCAGAGCATCGATGTGAAATCGTTATCGCGCGATGAATTAATCAAAAAAATTTGGGAATGGAAGGCAAAATCCGGAGGGCGAATTTTTGAACAACAGAAGGCTTTGGGATGCTCTGTGCCATGGGATTATTCCAGATTTACGATGGATGAAGGATTTTCAAAAGCAGTTATCGAGGCGTTTGTAACTTTATATAAAGATGGACTGATCTTTAGAGCGAAAAAGTTAGTCAATTGGGACACTAAATTCCGAACAGCTATTTCTGATTTAGAGGTCGTGAATAAAGAGGAGAGAGGAACGCTTTGGCATATCAATTACCAGATAGAGGGTAGTGATGACTTTATTACTATTGCGACAACGCGTCCAGAAACTATGTTTGGAGATACTGCGATTGCTGTTCATCCTGAAGATGAAAGATATAAACACCTTGTTGGGAAACGAGCAAAAATTCCATATACAAATCGGTTGATAGAAATTATTGCGGATGAGCATGCAGATATGGAAAAAGGCACTGGGTGCGTAAAAATAACGCCAGCGCACGATTATGATGACTTTGCTGTTGGAAAACGCCACAATCTCGAGATGATAACAGTGCTGGACGAAAACGGGCACATGACGTGTGACGAAAATGTACCGGAGTTTGTCCGCGGATTATACCTCAAAAAAGCCCGAAAGATTTTGCTGGAAAAGCTAAAGGAAGATGGTTTTTTGGTTAACGAGGAAGAAATAGTTCATACAGTTCCGTATGGAGATAGATCTGGAACTGTTATAGAGCCTAGATTGACTGACCAGTGGTTTGTTGATACAAAGCCTTTAGCGAAAAGAGCTATCGAGGTGGTCGAAAATGGCGAAGTACGTTTTTATCCCGAAAAATGGAAGAATACATATTTTGATTGGATGAGGAATATCGAACCATGGTGCATCTCGAGACAAATAATATGGGGGCATCAAATACCGGCATGGTATGCTCCAAATGGTGAAATTTTTGTTGAAAGGACCGAAGAAGAAGCAGTTGCTGAGGCTAAAAAACAAGGATTCACGAAAGAGCAGTTAAGGCGGGAGACCGACGTTTTAGACACTTGGTTTTCAGCTGGGCTTTGGCCTTTCGCTACGCTTGGTTGGCCGGAAAATACAGAGCGGTTACAGAAATATTACCCTAGTTCAACGCTCGTGACTGGATTCGATATTATCTTTTTCTGGGTGTCACGTATGATGATGATGGGGCTGTATTTCATGAAACAACCACCATTCAAGGATATATATATCCATGCGCTGGTTCGGGACGATAAAGGGCAGAAGATGTCGAAATCGAAGGGTAACGTGATTGACCCGCTGGAAATAAAGGGTGAATTTGGCGCAGATGCTTTGAGATTTTCCTTAGCGTTTTTATCTGTTCCCGGGCGCGATATAAAGCTCGGAAAAGATCAGATAAAGATTGCCAGAAACTTCATAACAAAGATTTGGAATGCAGCGCGTTTTTTGCAAATGAAAGGTGTGACTTTTGAGAAAAAGTTAACTGATATAAAGCTATCGACAAAGTTAACTCATTGGATTGTTGCTAAGTTGATGAGCTTTAGAAATGAAATTGACCAGAATATGGTTGAATATCGTTTCGACTATGCGACGCGAAATATTCAATTTTTCTTGCGTGATTTGTTCTGTGACTTTTTCGTTGAGGCTATGAAGTTTCAAGATGATCAGGAAACAAAAGATGTTGCTGGAGCAGTATTTGCAGAATTTCTGCGGATAGCAAATCCATTCATGCCGTTCGTAACTGACCATTTGGCAAAAGAACTTGGTGTCTGTGATACTTTGGTTTTAGCTCAAGGAGTTGATGAAAAACAAATACAAACATCTAAAAAATATGAGGATGAAATTGACAAGTTTATCGAATTGGTTCATGCCATACGCGCAGAAAAACAAGCAAATGGTTTAGAAAGCGCAAAGTATCAACAGCTGATGGATGAACTTAATTCTTATTCTACTGAATTATCATCAATTGTACGGGTAGCAAACTAACTTAGTATTCTTGTCGTTGGTGTAAACAATTTTGTTGATTGTTATAAAAATTCAGTGTTAGAATAACAGTACTAGGTCGGAAGGGTGGCCGAGTGGTTAAAGGCAACAGACTGTAAATCTGTCGACGTTAGTCTACGAAAGTTCGAATCTTTCCCCTTCCACCAAGAGAGATGCGGGTGTAGCTTAATGGTAAAGCCCCAGCCTTCCAAGCTGGTTACGTGGGTCCGATTCCCATCACCCGCTCCATTTATGTTTTTCTGGGTTTGTAATTGTGTTGAGATTTCTGCGTACACCTAAGTTTTGGAATACTGAGGACAGTTGTCTTGTAAAGATTTTAGACCCAGTTGCTGAGTTATATTCATTCATATCGAATATACGATTGAATTCCATAACACCAGTAAAGGCCGATGTACCAGTTGTTTGTGTTGGTAATGTTGTCCTTGGAGGAGCTGGCAAAACCCCTACAGTGGAGCTAGTCTGCAACCTGCTGAGAGAAAAATTTCAAAATCCCCATATCTTAACTGCAGGTTACGGCGGTTATTTAAAAAATGTTGTCAGGGTGGATCCGAAATTGCATTCATATCTGCAAGTTGGTGATGAAGCACTATTGTCCGCCAATGTTGCTCCAACTTGGGTTGGAAGGAATAGGGTAAATTCTGGAAAAGCTGCCGTTTCTTGCGGAGCAGATGTATTGGTTATGGACGATGGATTTCAAAATAATTCGCTCGAAAAAGATTTAAAAATTTTAGTTGTAGACTCGAAACAGGCTTTCGGAAATGGACATCTTTTTCCTGCCGGAGCGCTGAGGGAAACACCAGTTACAGGTGTAAAGAAATCGGATATAGTCCTCGTAATTGGCGATCGGAATGAAGAATTAGAGAATAATATCAAAGCAATAAAACCAGCGATACCGATATTTAGAGCAAGGTTGGATGTTATTTCTCCGGTCGCTGTAGAGAATAACCGCATCGTTGGTTTTTGCGGTCTTGGGTATCCTCAAAAATTTAGGAAGACACTGTTGGAGTGTGGTTATAACTTGATTGATTTTGTTTCATTTTCAGATCACCATCCATACACAATTACTGAAATTCAGAAACTAATAAATGGAGCAAAAAGTGTTGATGCAACTCTGATAACTACTCGAAAAGATTTCGTAAAAATACCTGCTGTGTTCAAAAATGAGATATCAGTGATTGAAATAAAATTAGTTCCGGAGGACGATGGCTTCAAAACGGCCATACTTGAACGAATCGGTTCTTTGGGCTAGTTAAATAAAAACTGCGATGCGGTTATGGAGAGTTCCTGTTAGACAAAATTGAGAAAATAAAGGACACTGCCGAAACTATGCAATTGCCGGGGCTCTTGACTAGCGTCTCTGGGGCGGATGAGAGGAGGAAAGCACAAGCTTTGGGAGGTATAATATATGAGATGATTTTGTGACAATAGTATTACTGGAATTTTATCCATAAATCGAAACACAATTAATGCGTATTAACTAGGTCTTTCAAAGAAAATAGCAAAGAATTTGGTGTTTTTGAACACAATGTGTTGAAATGCAATGTATTTTGAGCTAGATGAAAGCTACTTCGGGGTATGCAGAATTCGTGGAAGAACAGAGTTTCTAATCCCCAATTCCTAGCTTACTTAAACAAAATAGGGATGAGTTCATTACTGTTGCAAAAAATTGTTCAAACAAAGAATGTGGGGATTTGAAATTGATGATACTTACTTCGGTGTGCGTAGAACTCGTAAAATAAGACACTGTGCCGCCCCTTGTTTTTGGCTTGCTAAAATGACACAGAAAAGTGTTCGTAACGTTCATAAGAGAGCGCTAAGGCAAGATACTGGAAGGTTCGACAATTCATACACGGGTGAATCTCGTAGATTTGGAACCGGTACGATACCACAGTCAGAACTAATTTGCACACGGCAAAAGACCCAATGTAAATGCCATCGAATGTCTTTGTAGTTTTTTCGGGAATACGGTGAGCAAAATTTGATGAATTGGCAAGCAAATCTTTTATCTTGCATTTGAAATAATGTGAGTTCAGATTTAATCACAAAGACAAAGATTTGCCAGCAATTTTGTTGGCAATTCTGAAACGATGCTAGTCAAGAACCATACACAATGTGTCAAATCACGTAAATGGGATCGAATATTTTGGGAGTTTTGCTGGAAGGTAGTATGCAAAATTCAATGGATTATCTAACTAAATTAATTAAATACGAAAATTTGGTGGCAATTTTGCTAAAAATTTGTAGGCAGTTTTGAGATGATATACTGTCTAGCTCCAATAAAAATTGCCATCGGCAACAATGTTTGATACAATCTGAAAAGTATCATTCAAAGTATATCTTTTGATGTTTTTTAAAATGATTAGGCTGTTATTCCTTGCAATAACGACTATCTCTATTGGATATTATGTTGCTTTAGCAGATAGCAAGAAGGAACAAAAATCAGAAGCGACAACTTATACTTCAGAAAAACAAAATGTTACGAAGAGGGTCGCCTATAAACGCAAATTTAATGGAGGAATTTTGCTTTTAACTGCAGAAGAAATTGTGTTAAGTACGAAGGAAAAATTGGTGCTTTCGGAAATTAAAGCTAACTTTAGCAAGGGCAATAAGAATATAACAGTTGAGTGCAATACATGCAATCTCGATTTAAAAGAGAAGAAAGCTTATCTTCATGATAATGTTATAATCAAGTCGATGGATATGACTTGTTGCACCGAAGGTGCCTTGGTAGATTTTATAGCCCAAACAATCACTGGGAACGAAAAGGTGACAGGCACAGGCGCTAGGGGAAGCTTTATTTCAAATGGTTTTTCAGTAGATAAAGAGGGTGTTATAAAACTGAAAAATATCAAAGTAAAAGGAAAGAAATGATTGCGATTTGTCTTTTTGTAATTGCAATTTCCTCAATATCTGCAAGTGCTTTCGATATGAGGGCAGATGAGGCTCAATTTGATACTAAGCGAAAGGTTTATCATTTAGCGGGTAATGTTACAGCAAAGTTGAATGGCAAAACATTTATAGCGGACAAGATTGTAATTTACATGAATGAGAATGGAAAAGATGCGAAGCGAGTGATTGCGACCGGGAATGTGTGCTACAGGGATAAGAAAATTTCAGTAACTGCAAAAAGTTGTGAAAGCAATATGTTTTTAGTGACTTTCTTAAAAGATGTCGTAATTGAGGGAAAGGATTATGGCATTTTAAAAGCGGATCGGATAGTTTATCAGTTCAAATCTGGGATTGTGAATATAACATCAAAAAATCGGGTAAAATTTATACTGGACAATGGCATTGAGTCAAAACTGATAAAGAAAAAATGATATTAGAGGTAGACAATATAAGAAAGTCTTATAAGAATAGGGTGGTTTTAAACAGTGTTAGCTTAACGTTTAACACCGCCGAAATCGTTGGAATTTTGGGAGCGAATGGGGCTGGAAAGACCACGTTATTTTCTATACTTTCTGGAATGATTAAACCAGATGGTGGAGAGATCAAATTATCTGGACGAGATATTACTTATACCAGGCTATACAAACGAGCAAATATCGGGATAGTATATCTTCCACAGGATGCTTCAATTTTTCGTGGTTTATCCGTTGAAGATAACATAAAGGCAATTTTAGAAATCACATATAAAGACGAAAAACAAATATCCGATAAATTGAACGAACTCTTAGAAGTTTTTGCTATCACACATTTGAGAAAATCGATGGCTTATGTTTTATCAGGTGGCGAACGTAGAAAGGTAGAAATAGCCAGAGCTTTAGCTACTTCTCCGGCTTTCTTGCTACTAGATGAACCTTTTTCCGGCGTTGATCCAATCTCAATTAGCGAAATAGTTGCAATTATGAACAATTTGAAAAATTCGGGAATTGGGGTAATTGTCACAGATCATAATGCTCGTGAAACTTTGCAAGTAATCGATAGGGGATACATTATGGCAAATGGACAAATCTTAGTAAGCGGGACATCAGAGGAAATTGCCAATAATGAGCAAGCTAGAAAAATGTATCTGGGTGCGACATTCCAGTTCTAGCTTTTCTCATTGCAAATTTTCATCATTCAAATTGAATAAAGCAGATCTATAGACTTTTTTCGGGATTCCTAACCTATTATCGAATAAAGAAGTTCCTCATTAAACAGCAAAAGCAATGAGGCGGCAATCATATCTATCGCCTTTGAGTGGCAACTTGTTTGTCGGTGAAACCGTGTAAGGCGTCTTCGTATACTTTCGCACTAAAGTTATTCACTTGTATTGCGTCAGCATTCATCGCCATGATCACCGCGACTGCCGTTTTCTAGGCACTTTCGCTATGTATGCGAAAACTTGACATCGGTAGCATGTATGTGTAATAACGAAAACAGATATGAAGTGTGATAATGGACTTGCATATGAATTATGTAAAAGTTTATGGTTTTATAGCTGGAATACTAGTGTTGTTTACAGACGCGAACGCTATAAAAGTTAATGATTACAGCATCATGCTAACCGATGATCCAAAACTGGATACGATGTATAAGCAAGATGAATATAGAGCTATGGCATCTGAAATTTTGCGGCAACATTATAA
>Ga0256405_10008983_pt1 | contig 13914 bp, 19 predicted proteins | sample RumenRJG_02DNA_FD_189096 | JGI IMG/M metagenome (GOLD analysis project Ga0256405, IMG submission 189096) | Bovine rumen microbial communities from Lethbridge, Alberta, Canada - RJG_02 | ecosystem: Host-associated > Mammals > Digestive system > Stomach > Rumen | place: Canada: Alberta...
GGGATGAAGGGATTCAATAAATAAGGAAACAGCATTATGAGTTTTACAAATTTTTCAGGTGTTTTTGGTGTATACGAAGGAACCAAGCTTATTGAAAGCGGCGCTTATGGTTTTGCAAACAAGAACTTCCGCATACAGAACAGCACAAGCTTTTGCTATGGCACGGCTTCTGGCACAAAAGGCTTTACGGCTGTTTCAATTCTGACTCTTGCCGCAGAAAATAGGCTCAGTCTTGATGACAGCGTAAAAAAACTTCTAACCGCAAAAGCCGGGAAATACGGTCCGCTCGATTGGCTTTCTGAAAAAGTAACGGTGCGCAGCCTTTTGAACCACACTTCAGGTGTGCCGGATTATTTTGATGAAGATTTTGTAGACGATTTTGAAGAAGCCCTGTGCGGAAATGCAAACTATCACTACGAAAAAGCGGAGGATTTTTTTCCTCTGATTGAAAAGATGTGGAAAAAACAACAGGCTCCTTATTCTTCTGCCGGGGATTTCAAGTATTCTAATGGCGGCTTTGTGATTCTTGCTGCTGTTGTTGAGGCTGTCTCTGGCATGGAGTTTCCGTCATTTGCAAGGCAGCATGTTTTTACAAAGCTTGGCATGAAAAGCACGGGCTTTTTTAGGCTTGATGAAACTTCCCCTGACGGAATTGTATGCGCAACTGGCTATCAGCAAAACGGCCGCAGCAACATTTACGGAATTCCAGTAACTGGCGGCGGAGACGGTGGCGCGTTTACTACAATCGCAGACATGGCACAATTCTGGCATAAGCTCGATCCTGAGCTGAATCCGGAAAGCACTCTTTCGCCCCTTGTTGAAGAAGCCTGGTCCCCCTGTATCGAAGGTGATGACGGATTTTATGGGCTTGGATTTTGGCTGCGCAAAGATAATCCGCACATCGTTTTTCTTGAGGGTTTTGATCCAGGTGTGCAGTTTTTTAGCTTTTACAATCGCGATACAAAGCGCTCGCTTACAATCTGCCTTAACGATGAACAGAAAAAGTGCAGCGAAGTCTTTGAAAAGTATTTTGGGCTGGTTCAGTGAAAGCTTTAGAGCCTTTTGGAAGAAATGATTGAACTTGTAACGACGCTGCTGGGAAAGGGGAAGAAGGGATTTATGGGCTCACCATAAAGATTGGCTCTTATTCCTGTCGCTTATTCCCGCTTGCACAAAATTTGCCCATTCACCATAATGGTATAACAGCTAAGGGTTTAGGCACGTGACAGGAGATGCCTGAATTAGCTTCGGAGATGAGATAAATTAGAAAGAAGTTTAAGAATAAAAAATGATAGGCTTAGGAACAATGATTAATTCTGCTGCAATTGTTGCAGGAGGCTTGATAGGACATTTTTCAGGAAAACTTTTCAAGGAAGAACAGCAGGATTCTTTAACCAAGGCTTGCGGAATCAGCGTGCTTTTTATTGCGACTGCCGGTGCCATGCAGGGGATGCTGAGAGTTGATACAGGAAAAATCCTAAGCGGAAAATCCATGCTGGTGGTGCTTACCCTTGCATTGGGAACCATTATTGGAGAGCTTTGCGGCATAGAAAAAGGCTTTGAACATTTTGGCGAATGGCTTAAAAACAAAACCGGAAACAGCGGCGACAGTCAATTTGTAAACGCTTTTGTTACAGCTTCCCTTACAGTTTGCATTGGAGCCATGGCAATAGTCGGAGCCATTCAGGACGGCATAAAAGGATATTTTTCTACACTTGCCGTAAAATCTGTTTTGGATTTTATCATCATTGCCGTGATGCCTTCCTCTCTCGGCAAGGGCTGTGCCTTTTCTGCAATACCGGTATTTATTTTTGAAGGTCTTATTACACTTCTGGCAAATCTTATTTCCCCTTTGATGACGGAACTTGCAATTGCCTATCTTTCTCTTGTGGGGTCAATCTTGATTTTTTGTGTCGGAGTAAATCTTGTGTGGGGAAAGAAATTCAGGGTTGCAAACATGCTGCCATCTGTTGTGCTCGCAGTGGCCACAGCCTACCTTCCTTTCACATTCTAGAACATTTATATCAGTAATTTTTACATTTTTTTAGCGGAGGCAAATATGTTCAGACAGATGAGAAGGTTTAAGCAGCAGGTTAGTACGGAAAAGTGCATTGAGATTTTGAAAAATGAATGGCGTGGCGTTCTGGCCCTACTTGGTGACGATGGCTATCCTTACACTGTTCCCATTGATTTTTTTTATGATGAGGACGACGGAAAAATTTATTTTCACTGTGCAAAAGAAGGGCACAAGATTGATGCGATTGAAAAATGTGACAAGGCTTCGTTCTGCGTGATGGACCGAGGCTTTAAAAAAGACGGCGATTGGGCACTGAATATTACAAGCGTTGTCTGTTTTGGCCGCATTAAAAAAGTTGATGATTTTGAAAAGACAAAGGAAAAGGTCTGCAAGCTCGGGGCAAAATATCATCCCTCGGCTGAGTCTGTTCAGATAGAGTGGGAACATGCAAAAAACCGTGTTCTCTGCCTTGAGATGACAATTGAGCACATGACAGGAAAACTGGTTAATGAAAAGTAGCACCGGCAAAACTCGTTTTATTACAGGAGAAGCGAAAATGATTACGGTAAAAAGAATAAAAGGCGGAACAGACAACTGCTACATAGTTGCAGAAGGAAAAAACGCAATACTTGTAGACACAAGCAGCAAAGCCGCCCGCGACATGGTAATTGAAGAGTGTGACGAATACCAAATAAAGCTTATTGTCCTTACCCACCCCCACTTTGACCATGCAGAAAATGCAGCCGAACTTTCAAGAAGATATTCCTGCCCCGTTGCATTCAGCAAAGTAGACGAAGAACTTTTTGACGACTATACCAAGCAGCCACTAAAATCATACGGTCTTGTAGGAAAAGTTGTACTGGGACTTTCTCTTTCTGCTTTAAAAAACACAAAAGTAGAACGGCCTCAAAATATTGTTTACGTAAAGGAAGGAGACAGCCTTGCTGAATACGGAATAAATGCAAAAATCATAGAACTTCCTGGGCACACAAAAGGCTCTATTGGAGTTGATGTAGAAGAAAGACATCTCTTGGTTGGAGACGCTTTGGACAACTGGATTAAGCCAGCCACGGGACACTTGTATTGCGACATTGACGCAATCAAAAAGACACATGAAAAAATAAAGGCGCTTGGTAAGCGTACCATTTATTTTGGCCACGGAAATCCTGTTACCCGTTAACAGAAACTAAGCCGGTGAACAAAGGAAGCACAAATATGGAAGATTTATCTGACTACTTAAAAGAAAGTGACTGCATTGATTATACAAATCCTCTCGTTGCAGAAAAAGCAAACCAATTAAAGGCTTCTTCTTCCGACAAGCTTGACTACATAGAAAAAGCATACAAGTTTGTACGCGACGAAATTCCGCACACCTGGGATGCAAAACTCACCGTAGTTTCAAAAAATGCCAGCGACGTACTCAAAAACAAAACTGGCATCTGCTGGACAAAATCATGCCTGCTTGCGGCCTTACTCCGTGCAAACAAAATCCCGGCAGGAATCAGCTACCAGTATTTAACACGCGCCAATGATGCAAGCGACGGTTACATCATTCATGCATTGAATACTGTTTACATCGATTCGCTACAAAAATGGATTCGCCTTGACGCACGCGGAAACAAAGCAGGAGTAAACGCACAGTTCAGCCTCGAAAAAGAAATTCTTGCCTTTCCAGCCCGCCCTGAATTTGGCGAAAAAGATTACCGCGACAACCATTGCGACCTGGACCTTCGCCTCAAAGAAATTCTAAAGACGAGCAGCAACATCCTCGAAGTCCGCACGGATTTTGAAATAGAGGACTAAGTAGATGCTAATAAAAAAATGCTCTTTTTTGGACATTGAAGAATTGGCTTTGTTAAACAAGCAGCTCATCGAAGACGAAAAAAGCGACAACACCATGAATTTGGAGCAATTGCAAAAGCGAATGCAAGACTTTCTTAAAAGCGAATACGATGCATATTTCTTTATGGAAGAAGATTGCGCCATAGGTTATGCCCTTGTCCGCCACACCGCAAAGCCTCTGTATCTTAGGCAGTTTTTTATCGCTAGAAATTTTAGGCGGCAGGGCAAGGGTAAAGCTGCACTCAAACTTTTATTGGATGAGCTAAAAACAGATAAGATTGACATAGAAGTTCTGACTTGGAACAAGGCTGCAATTAAATTTTGGGAACGTTGTGGTTTTACAGAACGCAGCCGCTATATGAGGCTGGAAAATTCAGAATCATCATTCTGCATACGAAAACTTTCAGAAGCAGAGATTCCCGAAGCACTTGCTCTTGCATGGAAAGTTTTTAGCCAATACGAGTCGCCGGATTATTCTGCTGAGGGTACAGAGTCCTTCCGAAAGAGCATTAACGATCCTGTATATTTAACCGGCTTGGACTATTACGGAACTTTTAAAGAAAGCAAACTTGTTGCAACCTGCGCCATAAGAGTAGAAAAACATCACATTTGTTTTATGTTTGTAGAGGGCAGCTATCACAGGCGTGGCATTGGAAGCCGTTTGATCCGCCATGTCCTGAATGAATACAAGGGAGAGACAGTAACGCTCAATTCTTCACCATACGGCTTGCCTTTTTACAAGGCACTTGGTTTCGTTCCAACGGATGAAGAAAAAACAGTCAACGGAATCCGCTTCACGCCCATGAAATACACAGTGGAATGACAAGGAAGCAAAGAGAATGAATGAAAAATTAATCGAAGAAGCAAAAGTGTACATACAAGAAATATTCAAGAATAATTCTGATGGACACGATGCAAACCATTCACTAAGAGTTTACAAGAATGCCCTTCAAATTGCAAAAGAATATCCTGAATGCAACATGCTGACCGTCGCTTTATCTTCTTTACTTCATGATGTAGATGACCACAAGCTGTTTGACACAAAAGACAACATGAACGCAAGACAATTCCTTAAAAATCATAATATTGATAATGATGACATCGAGTTTATCTGCCAGATTATCAATGGCGTGTCTTTTAGCAAGAACAAAGAAAGACAACCCCAAACCATTGAAGGAAAAATCGTTCAGGACGCAGACAGAATAGATGCTATCGGCGCTGTAGGAATAGCAAGAACTTTTGCTTATGGCGGAAGGGCTGGAAGAACACTAGAATCTTCCTTGCAACATTTTAACGACAAGCTCTTGCTACTTAAAGATAAAATGAACACACAAGAAGCAAAAAGAATTGCCGAAAGCCGTCATTTGTACATGGAAGAATTCCTAAGTGAATTCCAAAAAGAAACAAAAATATAAATTCAATTAAAAAAAACGGAGGCCTATGAAACAGTTAAAAAAACTGAGAAAAACCAGAAGCAAAGAGCTGCTATCATAAAACTTCTTCCGCGTCCTTGCAGTTTTGCAAAACACGTTTTAAGTAGTTTTCAAAAACCTCAATTTCTTTTTTAGAAAAGCCCTTGTAAAAAAGCGCGTTTTGTTCGTCGGAAACCTTTGGAACTTTTTTCTTAAAAATTTCATCCTTGCCTGTTCTTGAAACAAGAGTGGCGCGCTTGTCGTCCGGGCTTGGAACGCGGCAAACAAAGCCGTCTCGCTCCAAACGGTCGATGATTCCGGTAAGAGTCGCCTTGTCCAAGCTTGTTTTTTCCACCAATTTTTTTATGGGAATCTTGTCCTCGCTCCACAGGGCAAAAATCACCCTGCCCCGCGCACCGGCAAGGTCTTCCAATCCGTTGCGGCTTAACACGGCATGCCAAACACGCTGGCACACTTGGTTTATTTGCGAGATAAGAGTTCCGCCTTCCGTCTGACCGTTTTTCATAATCCCTCGTCTTTCCTGCTTATTTGCCAACGGAATTTACAGGCTGGCCAAAATTGTGGATGCCCAAGTTGCCCCAGCAGTGCATGTATTTTGAGGTGAACTTCATAAGCGTGTAATCTGGGTCGGTTGGTCCCTTGTGATAGTAAATGAGCCAGCCGGTCTGCCAAAAATCCTTTTTAAGGTTCATGTCCGTAATTTCTTCCATCGTTCCGATTGCGGAAATTCCCTTGAACTTTTTGGGAAGAACAAAATAAAGGCACACGTTGTTGTTGGCGCGGATTTGCTTGATTTTGCGCGAAGAAGTGTTTGTCGTAAAATAAATCGTGACAGTCTCACCGTCAACACTAATCGCCTTGTCTTTTAGCTTTGGATATTTTTTTGGATTTGCAAGATTCAAAAGCGCACGGATTTCCGGGAAGCCTTCCGTTTCGTCTTTTCCAAAAGTCGCAATTTGTGCGCATTCCGATGCCTGGATTACTTTTACAACGTCCTTAATATTCATTTTTCGCTCCGGTTAATTAGTTTGTATACAAACTATATATACTAAGCGAGTTTTTGTCAAGCACACTTTATTCCTTTACGAACGAACCTATTTCAACAAGGTTGCCTTCCGGGTCGGCAATGTAGCATGTGCGCTGCCCCCACGGCTCCGTTGTTGGCGGCATGACGGGTTGCGCTCCATTTGCCGTTACTTCTGCAAAGGTTTTGTCTACAGCAGCGTAATTTTCAACGCCCAGGGCAATCTCAAAGTGTCCGCTGATTTTATCGGCGTAGTTGAATTTTGAATTGGTCATCTTTTCAATGTCACCTCTGCCGTACAGCAGAAACAAGGTTCCGTCTTTTTCTAGAAAAACGTTTGTCGTGTTTTCTTCTTCCTTGATTCCAAAGCCAAGAACGTCGCGGTAAAAACGCACCATCGTTGGCATGTCCTTTACAAAAATTCCAAATCCTTCAAGTTTCATTTTTTCTCCTTGCAAACTCCGCGTTAACGGTACTGCATAGAAGTAGTATATAACAGATTTTATGCCGTGTATTGTAAAAATCCGACAGTTATTTTGCACCGAGTGCGATTTTGCGGGCCTGAGCAAGATTCATTCCGTGGAATTTTTTAAAGTCGTTAAGAAGATGTGCCTGATCAAAATAGCCAAAGTCGGCGACAGCGTCCTGTATGTCAAACTTTTTTGAAAAGCAGACACTCTGCCACAAGCTCTGATAGCGTATGAGCGACGAAACTTTTTTGGGCGAAAGGGAAAGCGTTTGCGCAAAAAATCGTTCCAGTTGGCGTTCGCTTGCATGAATGTCTTTGAGCAGGGAAGAAAGATTTTGAGAGCCACGGGTGCGAATCATCTGGATTATTGCGTCCATGACAATCGGATTCTGTTCCGGTATTTTTGAAGCGGGACGGGCAAGAAGTTCAAGAAGTGTTTCTTCGGCAACCTGCTTGAATTCTTCAAGATTCATAACAGGCGAAAGCTTTGCAAGCAGAAGTTTCCTGGCTGTCAAAAAATGTAATTCCAGGCCAAAGAATCCGTTCGCAGTTTTTAAAAGCGGCTCGTCAGAAAAAACGGAAGCCTGCCATGCGTAAAATCGGATTCCAAAAAGCCGTCTGTGCTGGCCTTGTGAATGAACTGATGTAAACATTTTGTCGCTCACACCGCAAAAAAACATGGAAGAAATTTCGCGTCCGTCAGATTTATTTTCTGTTCCGTCTGTCGCAATTATGATGTCTGCGCACAAATCAGGAATAATTGGGGCGGGTAAAACTTCATTCCCCGAAGTCCAAAATGCACGTACATAAGGAGCGAGTTCCTTTGAAGGGAGAAGTTCGCTGTAGCCTGAACAAGAAAACGGCCTTGAAGTCAGCGGAAAAAACATTTCGATCCTCTTCTATCATGGCATAAAGTCTGTGTACACCATCTTTTAAAGCAAGCTCTATTACAGTGTTTATCTACCATTACAATCCGGATGTCCTTCGGGATAATTGCATGTTGCTACTGTAACCATATTCTCATAAGCTCTCGTCCTGAATGTCGAAAACCTGTTTATTTCCATAGGGCAGGCATTCGGCGTCAAAATTAGCTCAGCACCTTTGAGCATGAGGAGTCTGGCACTTTCAGGAAACTCTCTATCAAAGTATATCATAGATCCGATTTTTACGCTTCCTCCTTCAAAATTAAGATCTGACACAAAAAATTCATTTTCTTCCGATACTACTTTCTCGGCATCAAATGCACATGTATACACCCTTGAATAGTGAAGTATTTCTTTTCCGAAATAAACTGTACAAACGCTATTCTTATTATCATAGGTAACTTTCTATTTAATTATAATTTCATATTGTCATTCAACGCAACCCACAGCAAGCTACGGGGTATGAATTCCCTACAAAATAAAATCCCTTTGTATTAAAACATCCTTATGCAAACAAACGAGGGGTTCACCGCTTCCGTGCGAATCACCTTTTAGCCTTAACAAGAAACAGGGCAAGTTCTACATTGCAGCCTCTTTCACTTGATTCTCTGCATAATCCGTTCATCTATCCTTCGCACAACACTATTGGTATAGGCATGAAAATACTTTAGCCAAAACCCGCTGCCAGACGGATTTATGCTTTCAAAATCCACGCCAAGTCTGGTATATCCCTCAGTTTTTAAGGTATTGATAACATAATTCAGCAGGTTCAGGTATACCCTCTTGCCCCTGTGTTCCGGTAAACAATATGCCCCCGTAATATGACGGTAAACATCTCCCGATGCAACGAAGGTTTCACCCTCATCTGACACTTCCATATAAGCGCACAATTCTCCGCCTATCTTCGCTGCAAAGTAACGTTTCTTTTCCCTTTCCAAAAAAGCCAAAAACTCTTCCTGTGTATTCGGTCTTCGATTCACAAAAAATGGGCTGAAGCAGTAATGCTCATTAAGCGCCAAATGCAACGAATAAACATCTGTATAATCTTCCTTGTTCAATTCCAAAAACTCATATCCGCTACAGAGGATGCTATCGATTGCTTCCATCGGACGAATTGCATCTAAGCACCTCATGCCAAATCCATATCGAAAAAGCTGCTGTTTTGCTTCCTCATCATGTTCATATAAACAAATGGCATGTGACACAGCTCCGGCTTTTACCCACTTTTTTGCGGCTGCCTGATACATTGCCGCATAAATCTTGCCGTGGTTTTCCATAACCGCGCCATTCGCACCCATGGGCGAAAAAACTCCTCTCACATCAGTGGAACGAAAAGCATTCTCAAATGGTTCCACACTGCAAAGAAAGCCGACCATTTTTCCACCTTCAAATGCTGCAACACCAAAGCCGTTTCCAGATAATTGCTTTATTATTGGAATGCTTGATATTTCTGGAAGTTCCTGTGCAAACGCTCTCTCATGATTATATGCACCAAGGGCAATTTCCGCCGCATCCTCTGTATGTTTTGATTCAAAGTCCCGTATTATCATTTTTCCTTCCTAACCCACCGCAAATGTCGCCACTAAACATATCGCTAATTCCAGTTATGATATTAATCATTTTCTTCTTTTATACAATCACCTTTTAGCTTTAGCAACGGTCTAGCGACTATTGACAAAAAGACTGATTCATAATTTATACTAATTAAATGAAGAGTTTTAGCCGGCATAAAATCGTGCCCAATTTGTACCTATGAAATATTGAAAAGTGAGGCCTATATGATTATTCAAGACATCGACAAAGGAAAGGATTTTGACTGGGGAAAAACTTCCAACGATTATGCAAAATACAGGGACGTTTACCCGCAAGAGTTCTATGACTATATTTTGAATTTAGGATTATGCAAAGGCGGCCAGAATGTTCTGGACTTGGGAACAGGCACCGGTGTTCTTCCAAGGAATATGTACAAGTACGGAGCCAAGTGGACCGGAACAGACATAGCCCAAAATCAGATAGAACAAGCAAAAGCGCTGGCAAAAGAAGCCGGAATGGACATAGATTTCTATACCCTAAGGGCGGAAGAGGTTTCTTTTCCAGACAACAGCTTTGATGTTATCACTGCTTGCCAATGCATTTGGTATTTTGACCATAACATAACCTCCGAAAGTTTTGCCAGAATGCTTAAGCCAAACGGCAAGTTTCTTATTTTATACATGGGCTGGTTGCCTTACGAAGATTCTGTCGCAGGGAAAAGCGAAGAAATCATTTTAAGGCACAACCCTGACTGGACAGCGTACGGAGACAAGGTTCAGCCTGTATGGGTACCAGACCAGTATTCAAAACATTTTACACTTTTGTCGCAGAAAGAATTCCGCGTTGACCTTCCATTTACAAGAGAGGGGTGGCACGGACGAATGCGCGCATGCAGGGGAGTAGGAGCTTCAATGTCGCAAAAACAAGTTGCCGCATGGAACAAGGAACACAAGGAGATGCTCAAAAAAAAACGCCCCAGAAAATTTCATGGTAAAGCATTATATATCCATAGCAGAATTGCAGGTAAGGAAATAAAGTTTACAAAGGAGCCATCATGAAGCAATACATTGTTGACGCATTTACGGACAAAGTTTTTGGCGGAAATCAGGCGGCTGTCTGCATTTTGGACAAGTGGATTTCAGACTCACTCATGCAGAACATTGCAAAAGAAAACAATTTTTCCGAGACGGCATTTGCGGTAAAAGAGGGCGAAAAATATCATCTGCGCTGGTTCACCCCGGAATCAGAAATTGACTTTTGCGGACACGCTACACTTGCAACTTCATTTGTGCTGTTTAATTTTTACGAAAAGGCAGCGGAAAAAATTACTTTTAAAACACAAGTCGGAAAGCTTACTGTAGAAAAGCAGGATGATTTGTACATGATGGATTTTCCAGCCTACCACTGCAATAAAATCCAAGTGACGGACAAAATGGAGGAAGCGCTTGGTCTTAGGCCTCAGGAAGCCTACATTGACAGAGACCTGCTTCTCGTTTTAAAGAATGCGGATGAAGTAAAAAATCTTTCTCCTGTCCAAAGCAAGCTAAAAGAACTAAAAGGCCTTTGCATAGTCGTAACAGCCCCATCGGACAATCAAAGCTATGACTGCGTAAGCCGGGTTTTCTGCCCAGAACTAGGATTGATGGAAGACCCGGTTACAGGAAGCAGCCACTGCATGATTGCTCCATACTGGTGCAAGCGTCTTGGCAAAGAAAAGCTTGTCTGCTATCAGGCTTCCGAACGGACTGGCGTATTGTATGCCGAGCGAAAGGGAGAGAGAATCATCCTGTCAGGCAAAGCTGTTTTGTTTTCAGAAGGAAATATTCTTGAAAGCGGAAAAGAGGAGAAATCATGCCATTAGTTAAAATTAATTTGTAAGGCAGATGGACAAGCAGCAGAATCAAAGAATATAATGTTGCCGTCCATCAAGGCCTTGTTAGCGCTTAAATTGAGGAATTGATCACTTGAACTTTATGCAGCACTCAAACACAGGACGTCCGCCTTCCTTGATGTGGACGAATGTTCTTCCCGGGCATCCCGAATCATCACGGCGGTAAACTTTTAGCAGCTGCCCCTCCTTGCTTTCGCCGGTGTAGTGAACTTCCAAGTCCGTAATTTCATGTGCCTGCAAAAAATCATCGGAAAAAACACTGAGGGCAAATTTTATGTATTCAATGTTATTCATATGATGGGACATGTCGATATGGCATGAGCGAATGGTCTGTTCAAAAGCAAGCTCGTCATCTGAAAAATCACACGGAAAACGTTCAAACGCTTCGTTAAACACAGGCTCTGGAAATCCTTCCGTTGGATATGGCAGAGTGGTAATTCTTATGGGTCGATGACTTTCAAGGCTCAACACGCAGGCCTCCTGATTTGCAACAAGAAGACACATTCCGTTCTTATCTACAATTTCAGTATTGACGTGGGTCCGCATTCCAAGATTGTCGATTGGAAAAGTGCATGCCGTCACAATTTCGCGCCAGTCCGGGCGGCGGTAAAAATGAACCTTAGTTTTTGTAAACACCCAGAAGTCGTTGAACTTTTCACGGTAAACAACGCCATCGCACCCCATCGCGTTAAAGCATTCAGTCAGATTGTCCTGCACAAGCAGAACCGACTGAGCAACACCCATGCGTACCGAAGAATCAATAAAAGCCGAGGAAATCTCGCGCTGGCTTTTGAAAATCAAATTGCTGTTCATGTCCTGCATTATACCGAAAATAGTTTTGAAAATCTATTGCATTTAGCATCCGTCAGAATTCTGCTTCCTTGAAGTTTTGCAAAATCCGCTTTAGGTAATTTTCAAAGTCCTTTATTTCATCTTGTGAAAATCCCTTGTAAAAAAGTTTGTTCTGTTTTTTGGAGACCTTGGGAATTTTCTGCTTAAAAATTTCATCCTTCCCCGTGCACCTGCAAGATTCTCAAGCCCGTTTCTTTTTAAAACGGAATACCACACCCGCTGACATATTTGGTGCACCTGAGAAATAAGAGTGCCGCCTTCAGTCCGTTTTTCATTATTCTTTATCACAGGAATTTACGCCATGGCCAAAATTGTGGATATCCAAATTTCCCCAACAGTGAAGATATTTTGATCTAAACTTTAGAATAGTATAATCATGATTATGCGCACCTTTGTGATAGTACATTAAGCCATGTTGTATGCCAAAAATTCTCCTTTATGCTCATGTTGGTAACTTCTTCGATTGTTCCGATTGCGGAAATGCCCTTGATTTTTTTTGGCAGGCAAAAATAGAGGCATACATTTTTGTTGGCACGGATTTTTGAAACCTTGCGGGAAGATATATTTGTTGTAAAGTAGATTGTAAGTCTTTCTCCATCGACGGAAATTGCCTTGTCCTTTTACTTTGGATATTTTTTTTGGATTTGCAAGATTCAGCAGACTGAATTACTTTTACCACGTCCTTAATGTTCATGACATTCTCCTGAAAATTAATTTGTATACAAACCATATTAACAAAAGAAACCTTCGTCAAGCCTATGGCATTTAATTCTTTTTCAAACGTTTCTTTTCTGACACCCTAGCAAGCCCTTTGCAAGAAGGTGTGAAAGCGTTGCAAACAAAATGATGATGGCAATATAATCAGCAAAGAAGACTATGTAGCCGCGCTCCAAGTCAAAGAAGAAAAATTGCTGCTGCAGGATGAGGTACTTCCAGACCCCGCGTATGATGAAGGCATAGATGCCGTAAAGGCATGCGAGGGCAAGAATGCTGAGCAAAAGGATTTTTCGTAATCTGTTATGCCGTGTTGATGAACTATCATGCCGAACTTGTTTTGGCATCTCTTTGCCAGGAGATCCTGAAACAAGTTCAGGATGACATGCATTTGGTTCAGGATGACAGGCAGTTCTTTCTTTATGACACATTTTGTTTGCAATCATACTTACGTGCAGGCCGATGTGCATGGACATAAAAAGAAAGTACCAGTGGCTTGCCAAAAGGTGTGCGATCCGTGCAAAGCCAAGGCCTTTTTCAATTCCCAAAAAAGTAAAGATGTGGTTTGAAAGAATGATTCCGCTAATCATCAGAAAAATTGCGCAAATCAAAATGCCGCAGTTTATGACTGTCTGCATTACGCGGTAGGGATTGTAGCTGCCACGGAAGATTGCGCCGTACCAGCGGCGATTGAGTGCAATGTGAACTGCCCAAAGCAAAAGAAGTGCCACGCCCAAAATCTCGTGCACAATGTCGGCAGGAAAAAAATAGTTTCCTCCCATGAGGATGATGGAAAGAAGCGTCATTGCTATGTCGATTGGCATTCTTATTTTGCGTGCTAAATTCATTTTTTCTTCTCCTCTCTTTTTGGATTTTTTGGAAACCAGCCTTTTTCCACCCGCTTTTTCTGATGAAAGAGTTCAACGATGCACCAGAGGCATGTTGTTCCCAAGAGTGCCAGAATATAAGACAAGATGCCTTGGGTAAAAAGAGCTGCAAAGATAAGGTCAAGCCCAGCAAAGGCAAAGACCCACCAGATCCTTGCAGAAAAATAATATTCCGCCTTTATTACTATCGGATGAAAAAGACCGATGATTACAAGGGATGCAAGGCCTATTATGACGGATTCAAAATTCACTTTTTACCTCTTTACCTTATTTAACCATTTTTCTACATCTTTGGAAAGTGAAGAGCCTCCTGAATAATGAACGGAAAG
>Ga0256405_10008984_pt1 | contig 13913 bp, 12 predicted proteins | sample RumenRJG_02DNA_FD_189096 | JGI IMG/M metagenome (GOLD analysis project Ga0256405, IMG submission 189096) | Bovine rumen microbial communities from Lethbridge, Alberta, Canada - RJG_02 | ecosystem: Host-associated > Mammals > Digestive system > Stomach > Rumen | place: Canada: Alberta...
GACCACATCGCCAGGTACAACTCGAACCACACCGAAGTCATCTGCACCAACGACCACGCCAACGCCATGCGCTTCCTCCGCGAGGCCGACGCCTCCATGGTGGGCGTCAACGTCTCCACGCGCTTCAACGACGGCGGACAGCTCGGCCTCGGCGCGGAGATCGGCATCTCCACCTCCAAGCTGCACGCCTACGGCCCCATGGGCGTCATGGAGCTGACGACCACCAAGTTCGTGGTGCTGGGCGACGGCCAGGTGCGCGGCTGATGGCAGCCGGCTCGCCGGCCGAAGGGCAGGGCATAGCCGTCCTCGGCGGCACCTTCAACCCGCTCCACGTGGGCCATCTGCGCCTTGCCATCGAGGTGCACGAGGCCTTTGCGGGCATCGCCTCCAGGGTGGACATCCTTCCCAACTCGCGTCCTCCCCACAAGGCCAATGCTGCCATCCTCCCCTTCGCCATCCGCGCCGCCCTCATTCGGGAGGCCTGCGCCCCCTATCCCTGGCTTTGCTGCAACGAACTGGAAGGAGAGCGCGAAACCCAGTCCTACACCTGGGACACGCTCGGCATCTTCGCCGGGCGCGAGCCCGGACGGCGGATCTACTTCGTGCTCGGCAGCGGGGACTTCGAGATGCTGCCCACCTGGAAGTGCGGCCTGCGCCTGCCGGAGCGCTGCACGCCGGTCGTCGTGCCGAGGGGCTTCTATCCCCTCGGGCGCTTCCAGGAGACGGCCCTTGGCTTCTGGTCCGGCGCCGAGCCTGCTGAATCAGCCGTTCCCGGCGCCTCGTGCATGCGCACGCCCAAGGGAGAGGTCCTCTTCCTGCCCGTGCCCTGGCTCGACGTGAGCTCCTCCGCCGTCAGGGAGCGCTGGTCCCAGGGCCGCAGCCTCGACTTCCTGGTGCCGGCCGGCGTTGCCAGGCTGCTGGAGTCGAGGCGGTCCGACATTGCCTGCCACTGGCTTGGCGTCCAGAGGGAGCCGGAAGCATAGCCCTGGTGCAGCCGGTTTTGCCGGAGGAATGCTGCCATAATGAGGCCGTTCTTTTTAGCAGCTGCCGTTTGCTTTTTTAGGATCTTGAATGTACATTTTGATCGTCAAAGCTGCGTGTGCAAGTGCGCAGCCTCGATGCCCATCCTTATGGAGAAGCATTCTCAATCAAGCGTTCTCAATCATAGGTTAGCCTGTGGGGGTACTACATGAAGTCCATCCAGAAGATTCTCTGCTCCATTGACCTGTCCGAGCACAGCGCGGAAGTAGCCGAATACGCTTCCCTCATTGCCACCAAGCTCGGCGCTGAAGTCACCGTTGTCTACGTTGCTCCGACCTTGAGCCAGTACACCGGCTTCAAGGTTCCCCAGAGCGACATCCACGCCTTTGTCGGCGAGATCGTCAGCGGTGCCCAGGCCAGCATGAACGCCTTTGTTGCCGAGCATTTCGAGGGCGTGAAGGCCGAAGGCGAAGTCCTTGTCGGCTACGCCTCAGATGAAATTCTGGCCAAGGCCAAGCGCGACGGCGTCGACATGATCATCATGGGCACGCACGGGCGCAAGGGCATAGACCGCATCATCTTCGGCTCGGTGGCTGAGAAGGTCGTCAAGAACTCCACGATTCCGGTGCTGACCATTCGTCCTTCCAAGTAGCCAGAATTACGGGAAAAAGTCCTTGAACGGGCGACTTCCGGAAGTGTGCCGGGGTCGCCCGATCTGTTTTTTCAGTGCAGCGCCAACTTTTTTTTGCGAAAGCTGAAAAATTTGTTGACAGCAGGGGCCTCTGAGCGTACTTCTACACGTGCGGTACGTCTCCATCGTCTATCCGGTTAGGACAGCGGCCTCTCACGTCGCTAAGAGCAGTTCGAATCTGCTTGGAGACGCCATAAATTTCCAGAAAAGACGCACATAGCGATATGTGCGTCTTTTCGTAGGAAGGACCGAACTCTCGCCTTTGCCGGCAGGATCGGTTCCTTGCCCCGCGGAGAGGTATCGAAGCGGTCGCAACGAGCTCGACTCGAAATCGAGTTGTCCCAGAGATGGGGCACGTGGGTTCGAATCCCACCCTCTCCGCCAAATTTTTATTCATCTTGGTCCAAAATAATCCAAAAAGCAATTTTTTACAGCGCGTTGCGTGAGATGGATTGAGCGACCAAGTGCGCTGGAGTCCCTAGACAGACGGTATTTTTTGGGGTATTTCTCGGGGTACTGAAAACGTACCCCGGGAGGATACCCCTATGCCCCTCACCGATACCGCCATCCGTGCGGCCAAGCCACTCGACAAGCCGCAAAAGCTCTTTGACGGCAACGGCCTCTTCCTTTTCATTTCCACACACGGTACAAAAAGCTGGCGCGTGAAATACACGTTTCAGGGCCGAGAAAAATTGCTCACGCTTGGCACCTACCCTGAACTTTCGCTGAGGGAGGCGCGTGAAGGCTGTGCAGCAGCGAAGAAGCAGCTCGCCGCAGGAACCGACCCCTCCGCTGAAAAAAAACTCAAAGCCAGAAGTATCCAGACGACCTTCGAGGCTGTCGCCCGCGAATGGCATGCCAATCAGTCCGCTGTATGGACGGAAAATTACGCCAAAGACGTAATGGAAAGGATTGATAAAAATATCTTTCCCTATCTTGGCAATCGTCCCATCGCCGAAATTACCCCACCTGAACTGCTTGCTGTTCTCCGCAAGATTGAAGTTCGCGGAGCTGTTGATCAGGCACATCGTGTAAGAGGGATATGCTCACTTGTCTTTCGCTACGCGATTGCGACAGGTCGAGCCGAGCGCGATACTGCAGCTGACTTGCGCGGAGCATTGAAGAGTCGAGTTGTCAAGCCACGTGCCGCCATTACAGAACCCTCAGATATCGGTGGTTTACTGCGAGCAATTGATGGTTTCACAGGAACATATACGGTAAAAGCTGGGCTTCAATTGCTTGCTCTGACATTCTTGCGTCCAAGTGAAGTTCGCCTTGGAGAATGGAGTGAGATAGATTTTGAGGAAAAGGTATGGCGCATACCTGCAAAACGAATGAAAATGCGTCTTGAGCATATAGTGCCTTTATCTATGCAGGCCTTGGAAATTGTGAATACATTACACGAAATAAGCGGCGATGGAAGATTGATGTTTCCAGGGTTGCGTTCTTCAGAAAAGGCTATCAGCGATGCCACATTCATTGCCGCATTGAGACGTATGGGATACACCAAGGAAGAAATGTGTGCGCATGGTTTCCGCGCAATGGCCTCAACATTGCTCAATGAACAGGGGTATTCCGCAGATGTGATCGAAAAGCAACTTGCTCATAATCCTCGTGAAAAAATAAGAGGTATCTACAATCGCGCTGAATACCTGTCTGAACGCAGAAAAATGATGCAGGAATGGGCAGATTATCTGACAATGTTGAAAAATACGAATACGAAGGGATAACCCCGGCTCTTCGTCCGTCGAACCGCAAGGCTGCCGGAAGCGGACACTCTGTCAAGGCCATGCCCTTCGGGCCGCTTCGCGGGCCTTGACATTCATGCCCGAGCTTCCGGCATGGGAGGCTCGCGGCGACGGACGAGGATGCCTCCGGCGGGGCTCAGTCGGAGGATGTTGCATTCCACATTTGCCCGCCACAGACGTTTGGGGTATCCTCCCGTCCATGCTGATTCACAGAAAAATTTCTCTTGGCAGGCTGCGGGACGCGTATAGTCTGACAGTAAATCAGGCCGAAGCCGTCATACGAGGACTTTGGCCGCACTCCGTGTTCCCCCTGGAATTATGGCATAATACCTTTGATACATGTTGGAAGGAGTTTGCCGTTGCTCACAAGACCGGATATGAGCTTCAGCCTCCTACGCTGCCGCAGTCATGCCGACTTGACAAACAATGCAACACGTTTTTGCTTGCATTGGAGGTTCAGGAATTTTTCAGGAGGTTGTCGTTTGTCATTCCAGTACGCGCCTTGATGCTTGGCCTGACACGAATCCTGGAGGAAGCGTATGAGGATGTCAATACAGTATTCCAAAACGAACGTAAAATGTTGTTCGACGACCTTCAACGGCTCGAAAATGAAGAACCGTATGAACAGTATTCCCCGGATTCACCCCTGTTTGAAGAACAAATCCTTGCCATACCTGCCTCGCACTACCATTTTATAACATATATTTTCCTTGATACAATACTTGTTGACCGTGATGCCGCCATCAAATATCTTGGCGACTGCCCCTTGCACAGGGAGATGAAAGGCATAACGCGCTCACTTGTTGCATCCATTGCCGCTGTACCAGCCATAGTACCTGTTGCAGACACTGAAAATCAACAAGCACATGCTGAAGTATTGCCTGTGGAACAAACAGACGATGGCAAATTGACATTCCGTATCCCATCATCTGTCTGGTTGGGGCGGCCTGACGAGGCCGTAAAGGAGGCGATGGTCAAAATTTACCCGTTACCAGTTGTCGCATACGTCCTGTTTCACTGGTGTGGCCAGCCGGAGGTTGCTGGCAAGCACTGTGGTGGCAGAAAGACACGCATAGGGCGCTTGCTAACGGATAAGGAATACTCAGATACGAAATCCTATCGCAACCTTGTCGATGCCCTTCTCAAAGACGCTTCAGCCTACCATATTCTGAAAAATTGAATTTTCCCGCATAATTCCTTCAAAAATCCCGTCATTTTCCCGCCTTGCTCCCTCACGGGAATTCCCGTTTTTGTGCCAGACTCTCCTGAAATCCAACCCGAAACAGGAGAGTGTACCATGTCACAGAATGATCTGACCTTGCCCACCCGGGGCTTTATCCGTCTCGCATCCATCCTCGCGCTCATCCCCATCAGCAAAAGCGCTTGGTGGGAAGGTTGCCGAACCGGGCGCTTTCCGGCGCCCGTCAAACTTGGCCCGCGAACGACAGCGTGGCGAGTTGAGGACATTCGCGATCTCATAGAGCGACTTGGCAGGGGCGAGGTGAATTACTGATGCGCGACAGCACCCTGCAAAATTTTGCCGAGTGCCTGCGTTCGGCGGGGCTGGAGGTCGAAGCCGTTCAGGCTGACGGCCTCCTGCACCGCTGCGGCACCACTGAACGACCACGTGGAAAAGATGGGGCGTACAAGGCATTCCTTGATGATCCGCCTTGTATTTGGTGGAAGAACTGGCGCACCGGTGAAGATGGCACATGGACAGCGAAGAGCGAAAAGTCTCTTGAAGCCAGGGAGCGTAAAGCCCTGCGAGAACGCATTGCAAAAGCCAAAGCGGATACGAAGGCTGAGCAGGAGCGCCGCTGGCAGGCTGCCGAGAAGCTTGCGGCGCTTGTCTGGAAACAGGGGCGTCCCGTCAATCACGAGCATCCATATCTGGCAGCCAAGGCGATCCACGGTATCACCTTGCGGCAGACAAAGGATAATCGCCTGATTGTGCCTGTTCTGAACGAGTCGGGAAAAATCCAGAGCCTGCAATTCATTCTGCCGGAAAAGTTGGAAAGCGGCACAGACAAGTTGTTTTTGAAAGGTGGAATGATTACAGGTGGATATTGCCCATTGGCAGCGGAAGGCGGCAAAAAAAAAGGCCCTTTGCTCATTGCTGAAGGTTATGCCACTGCTGCAAGTCTGCACATGGCCACTGGTTATGCCGTCTTGGCGGCTTTTTCTGCGGAAAATCTTCTCCCTGTCGCTAAAATGGCCAGACGCATCTACCCGGAACGGGAAATAATCCTTTGCGCTGACAATGACATTGCGACAAAAAACAATCCCGGTATTGCGAAGGCCACCGCGTCAGCCCGAGCAATAAATGGAAAACTGGCGATTTGTCCCGTTTGCAATGGTAAACCAACTGATTTCAACGATCTTTACAGGCTGAAATCAGCCGAAGCGGTGAAAGATTGTATCGAGAAAGCGAGAAAGCAGGATGTTGATTGTCCAATGCCAGAGGGATTTTTCATAATCACTGAAGGTAAACGTGCTGGACTGTACAGTATGGATATAAAACCCGATGGCGAAATGTCTGAAACCAGAATCGGGCCACCGCTCCGTGTGCTGGGCATGACACGTGACGGCGAGGGTAACGACTGGGGCCTGATGCTGGAATGGACAGACCCGGACAGCAAGAAACATCTATGGGCCATGCCCATTGATCTGCTTTTTCGCCAGCATTCTGAATGGTTCGGTGTCCTCGCATCTGGCGGCTGGTTTGGAAATCCTCTTGCCAGAAAGAAACTTGTGGAATTCTTTGCAACAGTGCGCCCTGTAAAACGTTTTCGTTGTGTTCATCGCATCGGTTGGGATGGTGACGCTTATGTTCTTCCGGAGGCTGTTTATGGACAGTCCGGCGATGAACACGTTGTATTGCAGGCATATAACCAGCAAGGCTTGTATCGTTGTTCTGGAAATCTGGAAGACTGGAAGGAAATTGCCGCCCTTTCAGCTGGAAATCCCCGGTTGAGTTTCGCACTGTGTGTGGCCTTTGCCGGGCCGCTATTGCAGTTGATAAATATAGAAGGTGGCGGTTTCAGTTTTGAAGGGGGATCGTCATCCGGTAAAACAACGGCATTGCAGATAGCCGCGTCTGTTTGGGGAAGTCCTGAACATGTTCGCAGTTGGCGCACAACCGACAATGGTCTTGAAGCCGTTGCCGTCATGCACAATGACAATGTGCTTGTTCTGGATGAAGTCAGTCAAGCCAATGGCAAGGTGCTGGCGGAGTCTGCCTACATGCTGGCCAATGGGCAAGGCAAGGGCCGATCCACCCGCGAGTGCACGCTTCGCAAACCCCACACGTGGCGGCTGTTGTTTCTCTCCAGTGGCGAGCTTGGACTGGCCGACAAACTGGCAGAAAACGGCATCAAATCCCGTGGCGGTCAGGAAGTTCGGTTTGTGGGACTGCCCGTGGACGCCTCCATGCTGACAGAGCTGCATGGCTTTCCTCATGCCGGGGCTGTTGCAAACCACCTCAAGGAGTTGGCAGCAACCCATTATGGTCTTGCTGGTCGGAACTTCTTGGAAAAACTGACCTTGCCGGAAAATCTGGAGATGGTACGGGCCGAAATCAACGAGGCGATTGTCAAAATCGTGAGTGCTTTTGTGCCTGACGAAGCCGATGGGCAGGTTCGGCGTGTTGCCAGGCGTTTTGCGCTTTGTTGCATTGCCGGAGGTCTTGCCGTGCGTTTTGGCATTCTGCCCCCGGAATTTGACCCCACAGGCAGCACTGAAACGTGTTTCAGAGATTGGCTGGCCCAACGTGGCAGTATCGGAGCTTCCGAGGACAGCGCCATCCTGTCGACCGTGCGACTTTTCATTGAACAACATGGCATGAGCCGCTTTCAGGATATGGATAGAATTGTGGATACTTGCGTCAATCGCGTGGGTTTCCGCAGACAGGTGCATGGCGAGACGGAATACATGGTCCTGCCCGAGTCGTTCAGGGCGGAAGTCATAAAGGGCTTTTCCCCGAGGCGAGCTGGAGCGGTCTTGCGCGACGCGGGCTGGCTGCGTCAGGGCGAGGGCAAGAGCACCACCAAGAGGGAATTGCCCGGATTGGGCAGGACAAGGGTGTACGTCCTCGTTCTGCCTGATGAGCCGGACGAGGAAGAAATACGGGATGAAAATGTGCCCTTCCATTCAGCGCAATAAAAAAGGTGGGCGTTGTGGGCATGGTGGGCATGCGAGAGTTGGTGGGCGTTTGTCGCGCCCACTTCGGAATTTGCGATGGTGGGCGGGGGCAGAAAGTGGGCGCACGCCCACATGCCCACTTGCGGGGACAAGGGGCATTTGCAAAGTGGGCCCGTGTTTGGACTTGCGCGAAGCGGCGTCGCCCCGATGCCCACTTCGCCCACTTCAAAATCGGGAAGGAGAGCAGGCATGTCGTTTCTCGTTTTGCACATGGACAAATTCAAAAAGGACGCTGTTCGCGGCATCCAGTCGCATAACCTCCGGGAACGCCAAAGTCATTCCAACCCGGACATTGACTACAGCCGCAGCGCGGGAAACTACGACTTGTGTGCGACTCCTGTTTCCAATTATGCGACAGCCATACAGAATCGCATTGACGATCTGCTTATGGTCAAGGCTGTACGCAAGGATGCTGTGCATATGTGCGGGTTGATTGTCAGCTCGGACAGGGAATTTTTTGACAAACTCGATGCGGATGAAGTCAGACGATTTTTTGCCGAGGCCGCGAAATATCTCACGGAATTTGTCGGCAAGGAAAATGTTGTATCAGCGATGGTACATCTTGATGAAAAAACACCGCATATGCACTTTCTGCATGTTCCGGTTACGCCAGACGGCAGACTGTGCGCCAAGGACATTTATACCAAAAATACACTCAAGAAATTGCAGGATGAATTTCCGAAATATTTGCAAGAATGTGGTTTCCAGATAGAGCGCGGCGTTGAGCAGCAAAAAGGCTCGGCGAAAAAACATCTCGCGACCAGAGAATTCAAGCAACAGCAGGAAATGATGCAGATTATGCAGCAAGAGATCACCAAATTGCGGACAATTCTTTTTGACCTGCAAAAACAATATGAACTTACCGAAGCGCAAAAGGCTACACTTGATGAAGAAAATGAAACCAGAAAAAAGGCCATTTCTGAGGCAGAGGCCAGATTGAAAGGTGGGCCCAAGTTACCTTCCGCGAATTTTTTCAATTACCAGAGCATTCTTGCACATGCCCAGGAAAGGCTGGATGATTATCAGAGAGCTCTTTCCAACAAAGAGGATGTTGCCAGGGAACGGGACATGCGGGAACAGCAGGCGCGATTTTTATTGCGCCAGCGGGACACGGCGCATGAGGCAATCCGCAAGGCACAGGCCATCATTCGGGAACTGGAATCGGAAAACAACAATCTCAAAATGCAATTGACGACTGAGACGGGCAAGGCCGAATCGGAACTTGCCGATATGCGCGATTTCATTTTGGCCTCTGGCAATCAGACCCGTTTTCGGGAATTTCAGCTCGAACGGCAGAAGCACATGGAAGCGGTTGAGCAAGCCAGAGCGGCGGCTGAGCGTGAACAGCACATCCAGCGCGAATCCAAAAGGCAGGACAGCTCTTGCGACATGAGGCTGTGCTGATGTGCGCCGCACGTTCCAGCCTCTGGCAAGAGCTATAGCCCACTATACTTCCCTGCGGGAAGTGTGGGCAAGCGTGCCGCTTGACCGCCCAAGGCAAAAGGCAAAAATGGCGGCTATGGCCGTACAAACATGGAGAAGAGAAAATGGCAATCACTCAGGATCAGTTGAAGGCAATCAGACAGGAATTGAAGAACCTGAAGCCCGAATCTGCCACTTCGCCAGGGAACGCGGAATTGACCGTGAAGCAGACAATCATGGCCTTGGCACCGACCTTGGAGCGGATGAAGAAGCGCGGCTTTGACACACCAGAAATAGTCGCCAGGCTGCACGACAGGGGGATTGAGGTAAAACCTCAAACCCTGACGAAATATCTTGCCGAGGCCAGACGCCTGAAAGGTGCCAGAAAGACAAAAAGGCAGACTACCGCTTCACAGCCCCCGGCACCGAACACGGCCTGCCGCAGCGCGGAACCTCAAGCAGCAGACACACCCCCGCCTGCCCCGCACCTACACGCAACTGCGACAGTAATAGACAACGCATTCACTCAACAGGAAATATGATTCTGAATATGCGAGGCGAATAGCATGGCACATGCGTATGGATACATCAGAGTGTCAAGCATCGATCAGAATGAAGACAGGCAGCGGATTGCGCTCAAGAGTCTGGCAATGCCCTTCAGGAATATTTTCATGGACAAGCAGTCCGGCAAGGACTTTCGGAGGCCGCAGTATCAGGCAATGCTCAAAAAACTCGAAGCTGGTGATCTGCTTTGCATACAGAGCATCGACCGGCTAGGGCGCAATTATGAGGAAATTCAGGAGCAATGGCGCTTGCTCACAAAAGAGAAGAAAGTAGACATCCTTGTGCTGGACATGCCGTTGCTTGATACTCGCAGGGAGAAAAATCTTCTTGGCACCTTCATAGCCGATCTTGTTTTACAGGTGTTGTCTTTCGTGGCTCAAAATGAACGCGAAAACATCCGCGCCAGACAGGCCCAAGGCATCGCGGCTGCCAAAGAGCGCGGGGTACGTTTTGGGCGGCAGGTGAAAGCCCTACCGGACAATTTTCTGGAAAATTGCGCCCTTTGGCGAGCCGGAGTCATTTCCGGCCTTGAAGCGGCGAAGTTGTACGGTGCAACCGATAGCTATGACGTTTGCCCCTTAATCGCCTGGATAATCCTCGGCCAGTCTTCATGATGCAACTCATGTCCCGTGCCTTCGAGTGTCAGCATTTTTGAACCACGAATCGCATCTTTCAGTGCCAACCCATGCACATAAGGAAGTACAGGATCCTCCGTGCCGTGAATGATCAAAGTTGGTACAGCTATCTCATTTAATCTCCCGAGCCATCTCTCGCCACCACCTAAAGTAGTGTGGTTGAATGTTGTCAGGATATTCGGAGTGCGATCAAAATTTAACTCAGCGATATTTTGTATCTTCTCAGCGTCAAAAGCATGCGCAGTACCTGAGTTGATTCGCCACGCTCCGACCTGATACGCGACGACAGCATCTCTATCAGACCAATCCAGCGATTCCGCCCGTTGGTGATACTCAATGATGGCAGGATCAAAAGCGGGCATATCAGGATCTGCATCTGCAAGCCGTTCTGAAGCAATCAGCGTCAAGCTCTTCACACGTTTCGGATACTTGAGAGCTACAAGCTGGGAAAGAAATCCCCCCAAAGACATGCCGACTAAATGAGCAGCTTCCAGACCATAACCATCAATGACGCGAACCACATCATCTGCTAATTCTTCAACGGAATATGGAGCTTGACCTGGCTCATAGCTTGTTGATTTCCCGGTATCACGGTGGTCGTACCGGATCACATAGCGACCCATTTTGGCTAGTTGGGAGCAAAACTCATCAGGCCACCACACCGCAGACGACATTGCCCCCATGATCAGGATAATGGGTTCATGGGCCGGGTCGCCGAATGATTCGGTATAGAGTGAAATCGCTTTATCAACAACTACCTTTTCTTTCATACTAAAATTGCCTTCGAGTTTTACGTACAACATTTGAATATCGCGCATGCGCGTTTTCCGCCTCATATTTCCCATCAAGATGTATTCGTAATTAATTAATATCCTTAGTGAAATTCCTGAATCCGAAGAAAGTCACAAGGACGCAAACGTGCATGCGCGATATACTTCTATCATTGCACGTTATCCTTAAAGGTCCGATCTTAAACTGTTGGCAGCAACAGTATTTTTAACGTATAGGAAGAATAAACGCCCTTTTCACCCAAGTCCAACAGCTTTGGACCGCAGTTGACTCTTTCGACACCCCTGCGATGCAACCCAATCCGGCTGACGGGGAGCCAGCAACGCTGAAAATTTACCCTCCTCTTTCCCACTAGCGGCTCCTTTTCCGACAACCAGCACGGCGGATCCCTGCCGCGGCGCTGTGAACGCAGCATTTTGATTGGTATCGTTGGCCTTCAGGCTCGTCAGTCAAACAGACCCAGGAGCAGCTCATAGGGGAAACCGCTTTTTTCCACCCTTAGACCAAAAAAAAGTCTCTGTCAACCTTCTCTGGGCAACGATGCTCCCAGCCGCCCGCCCTTACCTCAAAGTACAGTTTGTGGGGAACGGACGGGGGTACAATGCCCGCATCTCCCCAAGTAAAATCCAGACAGCGCGTGGCCGCGCATGGCGAAGTCTTCACCGCTGAGCGGGAAGTCAAGGCCATGTGCGACCTCGTTGCGGACGAATGTTCCCGCATAGACAGCCGCTTCCTTGAACCGGCTTGCGGTGACGGCAATTTCCTCGCAGAGGTTCTCTCCCGAAAACTCGCCACATGCCGCAACAAATACGGCACTCCACTTTTGCGGCCCGATTATGAGCGGGCTTCCATCAACGCCGTTATGTCCATCTATGGCGTGGAGCTTTTGCCGGACAATGCCGCCGCCTGCCGCGAACGCCTCTTCGTCATATGGGATGAGGCATACACAAAAGATTGCGGTACCGTTGCCGGCAACGACTGCCGGGAAGTCGCAAGGTTCATCCTCGCCCGGAACATTCTCTGCGGCGATGCACTGACCATGCGACAAGACAACGGCGAGCCCATAATTTTCGCCGAATGGTCATTTATTGACGGTGCCAATGTCAAACGCCGTGATTTCCGACTGGACAAGCTGATTGAAGTGCATGAGAAGGCCAAGGACGGGCGGATTCCGCTCGGCGTGGACGGCGTGGGGTATGATGAGAAAAAACGAGAATTTATCCCACTGCCCATAAGGGAATATCCACCTACGGATTACAGGAGGCTGTGCGAACATGGCCAATCCTGAGAATCTGGCGACATCCCTGCTACCGCACGTCAATCACAACCCAGATGTGCTTTCTTGTCTCGCCAACTTGAGCAACGATGAGGTTTTTACCCCACCCAATGTGGCCAACGCCATGCTGGATATGCTGCCTCAGGAATTGTTCAAGAATCCTGATACGAAATTCCTTGACCCTGTCTGCAAGTCCGGTGTTTTCCTTCGCGAAATCACCAAACGACTGATGACTGAGCTTGCAGAGGAAATACCGAATTTGCAAGACCGCCTTGACCATATATTGCACAATCAGGTGTATGGCATAGCCATTACCGAGCTTACATCGCTACTCTCCAGAAGAACACTCTACTGCACAAAATATCCAAACTGCGATTATTCCATCAGTCGTTTTGACAATATCACCGGAAACATTCGTTACAAAGCCGTAAAACATACTTGGAGAAACGGAAAATGCATCTTTTGCGGTGCTTCCCGGGCGCAGTATGAGCGTGAGACGGGGCTTGAATCATATGCCTATGAATTTATTCACATGGACAACCTACAGGAGATATTTAGAGATATGAAGTTTGACGTCATTATCGGAAATCCGCCGTATCAGTTAAATGTTGGCGTTGAGAAAGAGAATTATGCGATTCCAGTATATCATAAATTTATAGAAAATGCAAAAAAATTAAACCCTAAGTATTTGTCAATGATCATCCCTGCTAGGTGGTATGCGGGTGGAAGAGGATTGGCTGATTTCAGGAATAGGATGCTAAATGACTGTAGACTAAGTATATTGCACGATTTTCCAGATGCAAGCGATATTTTCTCAGGTGTCCAAATTAAAGCTGGTGTATGCTATTTTCTATGGGATAGCGAACATAGCTGCGAATGTTATGTAACAAACCATTTTAGAAATATACAAGTAGGTCCGTATAAAAGAAAACTTTTAGAACCTGGGATGTCAACATTCATACGCTTTAACAAAGCTATATCTATTTTGAGAAAAACACGAATAAATAATGATAACTTCTCAAAAATTGTTAGCTCACAGACTCCGTTTGGTCTTATAACAAGCTTTAAGGGTTCAAGGACTAAGACATCCGAAAATGATTTAAAAATGTATTTAAGTGGCAATGACAAGGAGTTTAAAGGAAAAACAAACTATGTGTCAGTTAATATGATATCGAGAGGCAAAGAAATGATTAAATGGCATAAAATTTATATTCCAAAAGTAGGCAGTGGAAGTGATTCTTTTCCACATCAAATAATTGGAATACCGTTTTATGGTAAACCTGATACTGTATGTAATCAAAGCTATTTAGTTATTGGCCCATTTAAAGATATCGTAGAAGCAAATAATGCAATAACATATATGAAAACTAAATTCTTTAGATTTCTTGTGTTACAAAAAAAGAATTCTCAAGATGCCATGCGCGGTGTATACGAGTTAGTCCCACTTCAAGAATTTTCAAAGTCTTGGACAGATGCAGAGCCCCCGGGCCCCGTTTCAAGTGCAACGCAGGGCCTGTGGGCTCTGTGAGGAGGTAACGAGGTAGTGACTTGATCGGGATCCCTTGGGACGGAGTCGAGGTAGTGACTTGATCGGGATCCCTTGGGAC
>Ga0256405_10008985_pt1 | contig 13912 bp, 11 predicted proteins | sample RumenRJG_02DNA_FD_189096 | JGI IMG/M metagenome (GOLD analysis project Ga0256405, IMG submission 189096) | Bovine rumen microbial communities from Lethbridge, Alberta, Canada - RJG_02 | ecosystem: Host-associated > Mammals > Digestive system > Stomach > Rumen | place: Canada: Alberta...
GTAATAAGCTTATTTTGTATGCAACAAAAACTCAGACTATAACCGTCCTATCCTTTGTAAATCTGTGATAGCATCCCCGGTGATTATGTAAAATACTTAAGTTGACGTTGGGTAGCCCACGTTGGTGTCAGGCACCAACGTCCCAACGTCTACGTCTATATTTAGACCCTGAACATCCATTAACACAAGTTTCAGAACGATTCGAATCATTTTCTTTACATGCTTTTTTTATGTTCTGAACGCTTTCGAATGCAAACAATTCCAATTTATCACAGTTTGACAATTCATCTATAGTCAGATTTATAACCTCATAGTCTTTTGATGCATAGTTGTAAAGTCTGCCTATTAACTTTTCACCATCGGTTTCGATATAGGCAACAGATTTCGCCCATGCTGTATAGAATTGTGCCTGTCCCAAATCGTTTTCTTTTGGCATCTCTCCAGGTTTTTTTGCTTCAACCACGAGTAGGCTATTGTCATGAACCCATCCCAAGTTCCTTTGTGTTCTAGTCCTATAGTGTCCAAAATCAGGAGAACAAAATAGTATGAAATCTGCATTTTTTGCAGGCAGTTTTTTTCCTCCACCATATCCATATACAGGAAATTCTTCTGCTCGAAGTTCCGAAGGATATCCGAGTATATCCAATAAAGGAACTATAAATTTTGACCTAACTTCTGCCTCTGATTGTATTTTTGATTTTCTGTATTCCGAAAGTAATTTTTGAATTGCATCCCTATAAATCATTTTCCATTAATCAAAAAATATAGTAGTTTTGCAAAATAAAGCGGCATTCACTATCACTGATCTTCCGCGCTACATGCACCATATTTTGAGAGCAGACTATTAGTATTCAATGCTCTAACACTAATATACCACAGACTAATCTATTACTCCCTTAAACCCGCTCTTCAAAATGTGGGCACTTTTATAAATCATTGAGGCCTCCGATTCAATCAGATTCTTCAACTGGAACCATAGGCGGCAACACTTCATATTCATTTGTTTCGGCAAGCGAATTAAACTTTGTGACAAATTCATCGATAAAAGGACCTATTATTTCTTCATGGCTATCATACCAATATTTAAACAAACATTCCGTACCACCAAGTGCTGTTTCTGCTTGCGTAAGCCATTTTTTGTATTCCACGCTATCATATCGTTCAGCGTCCAATGGCCAATTATTAAAACATATATCATAAGAGAAACTCGGATTTACTGTATTGTATTCAGAAAACATAGAAAAAGTTTCAACATCCTTTAACCAAGTGAAAAGACCTTTCTCAACCATAATAGGGATTATCATGATATTCTTTGATGTATCAACGCATTTATGCCACTTTTTTTTGAAATCCGGTTTGGCAGGTACATCACCGTCTAGCAAAATAATATTGTTCTTAAACTCTGGAACTTCTTTACTATAAAGTTGCAAATAATTGGTCCAGCCCAAATTAATGTCAACAAAACTCATATACAAATCCAGATTAATTCCTAAAGATTCTTTTAGTAGAAATCGAACAAATGATACCGCTCGTTCATCCTCGCAATACACATTTATCCTGCTCCGACTATTAGGCACAGAAAGACTGATGTCATTAAGTGAATCATTTAATTCACTGCTGCCCATAATGTTTTGTGGTATTATAACTCGCTTCCCTTGAATATAATCTGGTTTTAAATACACTATAGCCGCATCGTACGAACTAGGAGGAAACGAATTTCCTTTTTGTTTGAATTCCTTTCTCTGCATTTTGCCAACAGTTTTTAGAATTTTATGCGAATGCGTTGTAAATACAATTTGAATTTTATAATCCCCCGCTGCTTTCCACAAAAACTCTACTAGTTTTTCTTGCGAAAACTCATACAGAGTTGCATCCAATTCATCTATAAGTAAGATACCGCCTATGTAGTCTTTCTCATATTTCTCCTGTAAACGTTTAAAAGAAAGAACAGCTAAAATTATTTTTATAATATTTCCCTCACCTGCAGAATTGGTGAAAATATCGTGAACCGCATCGCTAACACCAGAGTATGTTTTTGATGCACTTCCTTTCTCTAAGCCCACGCTTGCAGTACCTTGAAGATTTTGAATAGAAAGAATCGTCCTATAATTATCTATACAAAATTGCAGTTCCTCATTCGACAACTCTGGCGGGACTGATGTAGTCTTTCCACTTTCACCTATTGGGAATAAACGACTTAGGCTCAAGTAATATACCGGTAATTGAACATAGCCAGCTCCACTTGCTCGGCTTTCAGCATTCCAAAATCTTAACTTTGACGCTTTACCAGTTTGTTTTCTTGCAATACTGGCAACAGAGAAATAGGCCTTATTGTCTATTGGTCTTCTAAAAAACAATGTCCATCTGTGATCTCCGATAACATCATGCTCCGGGGATATCTTAAACTTCTCCTTAAATTGTGACCTAAAGTTATACCCATCGATTGTTTTACATCCGTACATCGGATTCTCTTTATTGGATATTGTAAATGGCTGTCCCAGCATGCCTAATACAGTTGTTTTTTGTGTTGCATTTCTTCCCGAAATAGCAGTTAATCTTCTTCCCAGTTCAAAAGAGACCTTTTCAAACGCTCTGAATTTCTCAATCTCAATGCTCTTAATAATCATTTTGCCATCTCCGCTTTTCGGTAAATCATAAAGTATCCTCTACCTAAGGTTTATTGCTATCCTCCTTTCTTCTAAAATCATGTTGGACGGTATAGCAATACCATCTTTAAATATTATCAATTCACTCGCACGTCTTTTATCGGCCACACTGTAATTCAAGTCAAATTTTCTAATCGAATATCCCTCATAGATATGTGCGATCTCTGGCGCAGCATCATATGTAATAATCCAATCTCCTCTAACAGAGTTGCGAATTTCTGCCTCTATACGCTCATGGTCCTCTAAATTAAAAAAGTTCATATACAACTGTTTGCCTTTGCCAAAGTACGGTGGATCAAAATAAATAAGCGCATTTTCTTCATATTTTGGAATATAGTTTTTTATAAAGCTTCCAATCTCTTTATTATAGAGTTTTATGTCATGCTTTCGAGCCGCAATGTTAATAATACGTCTTGCTAAGTCTTCGCGATTAAACCTGGCATCCATTTTCCAATTACCAGTCTGATCTAATCCTCCAATAATTCCGCCTTTTATGATTCCAGAGCGATTTGTTCTGTTCATATAGAAGGTTGCAAACCCTAACTCAAAGCTATATTTCCTATTCTGTGTAAGACAAATATTTCTCTGGTGACTCCATTCCTCCACCGTAAGTGGAACATTATTCAGTTGCTCCACAAATCTGTCTGTTTCAGATATAATTGCCTTCCAGAATGACCATATTCCTTTGTCATAGTCATTAATTACGATTTGATTAACAACATTACGCTCCAGAAGTTCAATTGCAATAGCCGCGCCGCCAGCAAAAGGTTCAATATATGTCCCCCCTCTATGCCCCAGTTCATCTATCATGAGTTCCATAAAAGGTGCAAGCTTACCTTTGCCGCCGGGATAACGTAATGGGGAGTAAAACATATGGTCTCACCTCTTTTCCTAACCGATTGAAAGTAAATCTTATCTGAGAATCTGTCCCCCAATATAAAACCCCAAAATTATGTAGCCCCCCAAAAAGTATTGCACAATCATCGTATTTTGCAGGATATAGTTTAGTTTTCTCTCTTGACTATCTGAGCGGTGATGGAGTTGTCGGCATACTTATCATCACCTTTCGTTCTATTTCCATTCTTTAGGGTTGATACCATTATACTGAGCATTCTTTAGGAATAGTTTATGAAGTTCAGTGTAAAAGCGATATATTTCCTTCTGATTATTTGGATTGTTCAACCAATGTTTGAACAGGAGATCAAAAAAGGTTCTGTTGCGATTAAACAGTTCTTTATTAAACTCCCTAGGTTTTTTACTCTTATCCCCAGAGTTGTATTTTTCATTAAAGTCCTGAATCGCGTTTCTAATATGGGTAACAAAAAACTGTTTCCCATAACCTTTATCGATTACATATCTTTCTGTCCAAAACTTATCATCACTTGAAATGAGCATTTCCGCATAATCGAACAATAGCTTTTCAGGCGATAACCCGTTCCCTGTATTTTCTCCATTATGCCCAGGTAAAGAAATAATATTATTTGAAAGATCTGACCCATGATCTCCATCCAATATGCATATTGCTCTTATAGCTGTCCTAAGTAGCTTAGGATCCTTAAACATGTCTATCAATGAATCCGCCCCCATATTAATATCAGGGAAATAGAGAAATCGTCGAACGCCTCTGAACTCTTCTTTTTTGTCCTCAAGATATGTGATTAATCTTTCAATTATAAACCGTGCCTCCTTGTCCTCCGTATACACAGGAATAATCTTATCCAGGTAGATATCCTCCTGAGTTAAAGAACTTAAGTGCATCTGTATTTTGTATATATCCGGTTCTTCCATTAATACAACATTAGTATAATTATCAACTAGATATAATACATTGTCTTTATTTGCAAGCATATCCTCTAAAGTAGTCATGCTGTGTGATGTGAATATAATTTGTATTTTATATGTTGATGAATAATCTCTCAGCAGCTTGAGCAGATTGATTTGGAATGCAGGATGAAGAGTTGCGTCAATCTCATCAATTAGCAATATACTTTCCACCTCATTTTTCGAATCTATTGATTCAAAGTAATAACGAAGAGACATAAGTGCTGTTAATAGTATATAAAGATTATCCTCACCTGCTGAGATAGTATTTGAATCGATTCCCTCTTTATCACTTGAAAACTCAGCTCTGGTCTTTACATCCCCCATCTGCTGTACTCTAGTATTGGCTATTGTATAACCGGTAAATTTTTTATATAAATTAACTATTCTCTGCTGATACTCTTCAGGGAGTTTCTTACTTATGCCGCTGATTGCGTTATCATTTTTAAATTCTCCGAACGGCACTAATCGTGATAGGCCCAGATAGATGACTGGGCAATATGGCAATTTATCCCCCGACCCTCTCTGGTATTGAGGTTTTAATGCGTATCGCGAGGTCTGTGAAGAATTGTGCCTCCTGAAACTTAAGGGGTTATGGTCATAGTATTCCACTGTAAACAATGAACCACTTACACCAATTGCAGGATCGTTATATTTCTGATCGCCGCGCGTCAAGGACTCAACCTTGGGATTCGTAACATCATTTATCGCTGTAATGGCCGAAAGACATTTTTTATCTTGAACCCAACCGCAGGTACTTGTAACGGCTCGAAAAGAGTTGCTCACTAAATGAAGCAACGATGTTTTACAGGTTCCGTTAGTTCCTGAAATCGCATTTAGATTCGGTGAAAAACAAAAATCAATCTCCTTAAGCTTACGGTATTGTTGAATGTGTATTTTTTTTATCATTATGATTATCCCTACTGTTTGTCTTCTTTAGTCGTACATCCTCTTCAACCAGATTAAATGACGCCTTACTTCTTATTGGATTTCACTTTCCAGGCCGACGAACAACTACAGGACTACGCCCGAATGGTGTTTGTAGTATCGTATCAGTAAATCTATGAATTGGATTCAATTCTTCGTCAACAGTTACCATTGTCACTCTTGAGGTACTTCCAAATTCCCTATTATAGTTTATAGTCATCGCAATAATTTCGCCAAATTCTTTTATATGGTGCTCATCATTCGGATCACAAACTAATAGAGACACACTCCCCACAAAGTCGTGCATACCCCCTTGGATAAGAATGACATATTTTTCATAAACTATATCACTGCTGTATTTTACAAGATCAATTATATTATCGTTATTCATGACAGGCATTTCCAATCCAATAATAGCTTCGTACAGCATTTGAATTGCCAATCCTAATTCCTGTCTCATGGCATAGCAATAACTCGTATACATCATTAGAATTTCTGCACTACCGATGCTATCGCCAGTAAGGATCTTTTTGAAAAAGACCTCTGTTTCCTTAGTAATTGAATCCATATCATTGGCAAATTGTTTTTTCTGAAGAGCGATTAGTTGATGAATTGTTTGAATATCTACTCTTTCAAAAAACTGAAGCGCCTCATTTGAGATAGTTTTATTATATAGAGTTCCTAATTTAAAGGCCTCTGCACACTCTTTTATATCGCACTCTGAAATCAGAGGCTTTGATTGGCAACGAAGATTTGGTTGTCGATATTGCGAGTATGGATCAACTAAGAGGCCAATCTTAGGATATTTATTCCTAATCTCTGAAGTACAAACATCTATGAACAGTCGTAACGTATTATGAGCGCTTTCAATGATCTCTCTCTCTTCATAATCTAGATGTGTAGCGCTAAATGGTTCTTTCTTGTTGATTTCGTCAACATAATCATCCGCAAATAAATAACCCAAAAATTGTATTCTTTCATGAGAACCTATATAAGCCAAATCACCATGCAGAGGTCTTTTTATCATATTGGGATCATCATTCTCGGTTTCAACCACTACGTTCAGTGTATGAATCAAATCTCTAACCCGTTCAGTGTCTGAACTGGAAGCCATCTTTTTACATAGCTTAAATACTGCGGTACGAAAACTAGCTTTCATATCCTAACTCCTGTTAACCTGCATGATTATTTTGGCCTGCTCTTTCTTCATTTGAGACTTAACTTCTCTTGTAACAATTTCTTGAACTTCATGTTGACCCACCAAATGAATTCGATCTTCTGGCATGTACTTGTCCGATACAAAGATTACTTGTTTGTTCAGGATATTGTTAAGGACTATGTTAGGCAACATTCTGCGTGAGTAATAAAGCATTTTCTCTATCAGAAGTTTTTCGCCTGTCGAATCCTGCGTAACAAAAGGGTTCCATTTTTCTGGGTGGTATCTACAAAGACTCCCAAGGACGAATAAAGAAATATACATATTCATTTCCTTTGGAATAGTCAGTGTTTTTCTTTCCTTTACATGCCCAACCTGCAAATAAGGTTGTCCAGAATATGACACTTGATGAATAGCTTTACTATTCATCTTTCGGCGCAAAACAATATATGTGTCATTATTTTGGTTTAATGCTCGTTGTGGCTTTAGATACGCTTTTTCGAACCCCTCTATTTTACCCAAAATAGAGTCCACCACATCATCTTCAAGATATATCTTTTCTACCATTCCATCCGGAGTATTGATGAAATCAAGTTTCAAGATATGGGATTTTGCATCACTATAGCATCTTTCAAAATCGTCCTTTATTTCCGCAATAGAATCAAGAAAATCTCGAAGGATCCAAGAATCATAGTTACAAAGATTATCAGTAAAACCAAGATTCTTAGCGTAACAGTGAACGCCTCCATCTGAATAGTGGTCAAATGTCACCTCTGTATTTGCAATAGATGATTCTCCACTATCAGCAGATATGTGCATCCCATGTTTCTTTATTTCTGGGATAGAGCCAGTTAGCAAAATGGACATTGCAAAGAGTAAATTTGTTGTTCCATAATATAGTAAAAGCGGCTCAACTTGGAGACTCACATTTTTACTTGCTTTATAATACTCATCTGCCTGTAAAATTGCCCCAGCAATACTATTAACGAGGATATCATCGCTCTCTGTTCTAGCTATATGCCTTTCGTCAAAATAGCGAAGGATATTCGTCCTATAGGAATATTGAAGTAATGACCTCCATAGCTCCTGTTCTGGTTCCTCGGTAAAGATTTTTATATTATCCACAGGTACTACCTCTATCCATTAACTCAATGTTAACTATCAACATCTTTCTCTTAGCCTAAAGTCTCTTCTACTTTATTTAATATTCCGCCCTATATTCTCAGGGATTTTCATTGTCTCTATAGTTCCATTATCATCCCCTGCGCATAAAGTAATCTTAATGCTATCCCCATCATCAAGAACCTCCGCTTTTCGCTTTACCTTTTCAAAATCTACTATCCTTGCACACTTGAAGGTTCTCATAAAGGGGAAATCAAACTCTGCCCCGAACAGATCTACGTGAACACTCCCAATATAAGACAACATATGTATATCCTTATCCATATTAATGAGTTCTTCCCGGAAATGGTGGTCAAGAATTCCTGTAAATGTAGCCTTGCTCCATGTCCTGGTTATTTGATCATTTCTTATAAGATCAGAAATATGAAGAACTGTAGCATATTCGCCATTATCAATCTCTCCTTCATGGTTAAGCTTTACCCCAAAATAATCCTCAATTTCACAGACTCTTTTCAAAAAATCAATCTCTTCATCTACTGTGGAAAACCCTGTCTTATAGTTTAGATCATCAATGCGTCCAGCTATAAAATCCTTACTAAGCGTCTCTGCAAAAATATGAAGTTCCTTCTCTTTTGAAAGCTCGTTCATGAACTGCACATAATTTAATAACTCGTGATTATTAGCATGTTTCATATTAAGCTTAAAATCTGGCTTTATAAGATTATCTGGGTTAATCTTTATTTCAAAATAGAATGGACCCCCCTGTTCTTTGTTTCCGACCACGTAAATACCATCATCAAGTATTTCTTGTGTTCGCAAAAGAACATTTTCAAAAAAGGTATGATCGCAAACTTTAATTGAACAAGGAAAAGCAGGGGGAAACTCAGGCGGAGACACAACTAAAGTGCTACCCACAAGACTAGCAACTTCATCTTGTCTGGGATCCGCCTTTTCACCAAGTAATTTTTTTGCGTTCGATACTTCCAGCAATACAGTAAGCTGATGGCGATAAGCATAGTTCAAAGGATTGCCATTAGGATCATTGAAGTACTGATCACCAATTTTAACTGCTCCGGTAAGCACAACCCTTGGAGGATACATCCTCTTTGCTTCTGGCGTTAATGGTTTACTGCGGATAACACCATTCACATAATCATATCCGAAATCCGGATAATATGGATGCTCCAAAGATATATGATCAAGCACTTTACTAATGCCATCTCCAATAACATCAACCCTTCCTGCTTCGGCAAGAGCCAGCGCTTTGTCAATTGAAAAAAGCGAACCATTATCATCAATCTTGGCAAGGACTCTATCTGTTGCATTATTCACCGCCGTCACTGTAGTAGTTGCAGCATCATGTAGTTCCTCTGTTAAAGCATCCGCAATCATTTCTGTAAGGATATAGTCTTTCACAGATAGATGATTTTTCTTATAGAAGCCACGAATGATGTCCAAGCATATAGAAATACACTTTGATACTCGATATCTTGCTTCCTTTGTCTCCGCCTTGGAAAAAGTCACAGCTGTATCAACAATCTCTTGTCTTGCCTGGCCTCGCTTCTTCGAATTTGGATGGAATATACGAACGCCAGCTTGCTCAAGCAGATTTTTCTGGATGTACTCCACTAGCCCCTGAAAGTCTATATCTTCAGCCAGAGTACACATCTCATTATATTTCCTCTGGCTTTCAATATAGGCACTCAATTCGGAGCGAAGCTTCTTTTCGTCCAGTCTTTCATTCAGCTCTTCGCGTACATGTTCTTTCGCAACATCCAAGCCAAGACTAGTCACATATTTTACCACTTTAGTAGTTACCTCTTTAAACATGTGGTAAAGCTCCCTTCTCCAGTTTTCTATCGGAGAATACTGTTTACACTTCTACTTACAAAGTTGGTCTTGTGCACTTTCATGCTTATCCTTATCATTATAATACTACCAACTAATCCATATACAATCACAATCTTTTTCGTCACATTCCCGCACGCTACAAGCTATCACCCATCAGACGACTCATCCGGCAGCTTTGTCGTTCTGATAATAAAAGTTCATCGAATCCCACATAGTAAAAATCCCCATTTGTAATTTCCCTTTCCTCCCCATTTGTTATTTCATAATGACATGAATCACATTCAAACACGTATGAAACACATCAAGAATATATCCTGTCATCACATAAGCAAATAAACCACTTAAATCTGGAACAAATTCACTTTTCTTACCTTGTGCGACTGGGAGAATAAAAGCTGATGCGTAATAATGCACCCAATTATTCACATCATTGTGCAGCATATACTTAAGCATATCCGCCGCATTTATGCCCGATAGATTAAAAACATCGATTACCTTCTCAACAAGCGGGACTAAAAAAGCCGGTATTTAAAACTGCTTTACTCTCGACCCACTCATATAATTCAAGAACTGTTTTCTAATAGAAAAAACGAGATACTCCACATTGTGGTACTCTGAAGTATCGATAATGTCGAGCAAAAATGCATTAATTTTGCTCTCAGCTGACAAATCCTCCAATTATTCTATTCCTTTCTCTTCATATAATTCCTTGTATGGTGTAGTTAGAAGCAAATACACCACTTCCCCTTTCGTTTTATATCGTGGTTTAATGCAATCCAGATACTGTGGACAATTGATTTTTCCCTGTGGCTTGACTACTTGTTGGAGTGTATTGCCGCTACCTTTATCTGAATTGTTTATAACTGGATGCACCGGTGGCTGCTCAGCAGTCCGAGAGTTCTTATTTCAATCAAGTCTACGATGATAATCGCTGGTGGATATCACGGTATCAATACTTGAAAGGGAGGTACTTCCTCATGATCTACGTTGACATTGACGTTGCCAAACTCAACCACTTTGCCTCTGCCATTTCTTCAGATGGCGAAGTACTCTTCGAACCGTTCAAATTCACTAATGACGCTGATGGCTTCCAACTGCTGTCTTCTCATCTGGATTCCCTTCCGGATGGCAGCTTTATCATCGGTCTTGAGTCGACAGCTCACTACGGTGACAACCTTGTTCGTTACCTTGTTAATGATGGTCGTAAGGTCTGTGTCATTAACCCGATCCAGACCTCTGCCCTGCGGAAGAACAACATCCGCAAGACAAAGACGGATAAGGTTGACACTTACATCATTGCTAAAGCCCTTATGATGCAGCAGTCTCACCGGTTCATTTCGGTTGACAGTATCAACCTCATGGCTCTTAAGGCTCTTGGTCGCTTCCGCCAGAAATCGCTCAAGCAGCGCACACGGCTGAAGATCCAGCTTAAAGCCCATGTAGATGAGACGTTCCCGGAATTGCAGTATTTCTTTAAGTCCGACCTGCACCAGAAAGCTGTTTACGCACTGTTAAAGGAAGCTCCTTCCGCTAAGGATGTTGCTTCCATGCACCTGACCCACCTGGCTCGCCTTCTTGACTCTGCTTCCCACGGCCGTTTTAAGAAGGAGACAGCCAGTCAGTTAAGAGTTCTGGCACGGAAGTCTGTCGGTTCCCCTGACAGTGCTTTATCTATCTATCCAGGTAGTCCACGCAATTGAGCAGATTGAACTCCTTGATAGGCAGATCGACCACGTTGAGGCTGAGATGACAGACATCATGAAACAGTTAGCCAATATGTTTCCGACTCGAATCTGTATTGTATTTTTCCTATGTCGATAACCAACTCTTCCTTCTTCCATCATGCGTTTATAATATCTATGTCGTTTATGCGTATTTCGGCCGGTTTTATAAGGAGAGCCCTTCAAATCTCTCCTTCATTCCATAACAGCTGTCCAACGGCCAGCTACAACGCTCCTCTCTTAAGCGGCCGTTATGTTCCGCATAGCGGCCGACGTTAAACGCATCAGCGGACGCTGTGCTCCGCAGAATGCACCTGAGTGGACAATAATGAATAATGACCTATTTATAATGACTAATCCCTGCAGCAAAGCAGGGATTTTTCTACGTGGTACTCATGAATGAGGTCTTACTCAAGTCTTATATACTCTTATTATTGTTTACAGCAAAACGATCAGGCAATCAAATTGTAATCTCAATTATGTGGGATACCATACAATTGATGAATTTCTGTTATAAACTTATCCCTCGCAAATTCCCATTCATTCATTGTAATAGGGGAAAGATTAAACATTACTTCAATTTGATCCTTAAATGTATTAAGCCTATATTTATCATTCGACCGAAACCATACAGGTTGTTTATTTAACAGTCCTCCAATAGCCTCGCTCTTTAGAGTAGGAGACAGTATTTCTTGATACTTCTTATCCATAGCCCATATTGCACCTGCTTCATTTAAGCATGCCTGACTTTCAAAATATGCATCTGTATACCAAAGAATGTATAATGTGTGCTCGTGGCTTTGGAATTGCTTTCTGATTTCTTCCAAATTATTGACACCATTCTCAATATATGCACTTGGATGAGACGTGCAAAAAATCGTCTTTTTATTGTTAGTCAATGTTGGACGAGGAATTCCAATTGTGTAAAGCAATTCTATAAATGCGGCCACTTGTTCCTTGTCTTTTTCTCGATGGCTAATAAATATTTTCTCATAACAGTTTGGATATAAATCATGTTTCATCCAAATCAATGTGTTACGAATCATTTGCATCTCACTCATGCAAACCGTATATCCACCACCTGAATAATGTAGTTTATCAAGGACCAAATATGGACCATAATCATGCCGAATATTGTTACGCGCATTAAAAAATCTAATAATTTGCTTCTTATACTCTTCATATTGCAGATTACCCGTATGAATAATTCCGTTCTGATTAATAAAATCAATCATTCTGTCACACTGTTCAATTAAACTGTTTATTTCATTAAGTCTAGAATTCATTAGCATTACATTCTCTTCCGTTCGTTTTTGTTACACAATACGATCATTATGTCTTCTATAAAGGTAATGTAACATAGGTTAAGGTAATTATTATCATTTATGACGTTGATTCAGCTTCAATTGTAGGACTCGGTTCTTCCCCTTCTTTTAGTCTTTCTCTTCTTATTGACTCATTAATCAATGATTGGATTAGTCTTATTAATGTTTTAGAATTGATAATTTTAGTCATTAATTCCTCTAATTGTTTCATTGTTGCAATAGTAAATGTATCACCTAGCTTATCACTGTATTCCTTTGCTAATTCTTCATTTAAAACAACTGTTAGCGGATAAGAAATGGCGCCATAATCAACAAACATTAACCTATACTTATAACTATTCATGTTTTTAGCACATAAGTATACTTCATATCTATTTAATTCTTCACTTATCTCACCTAATTCTGTTTGAATATCCACCTCATAAGTGTTTGTAGTGTGAAATACGCCTAATACATTTCCAATCCCCTCCGTCTTAGTATAAGAATGTATTTCCCCATGATACTCGGATATTTTTCCTTTAACATATTGTTGTGTGGCTTCTCCAATCTGTATTAGTGCATTTTCAATAACCTCTTTAGGTGCAAGATTATCTACAAGTTCAAAAGAAAACTGACTTCTATCCATAAGTACCCCTCCTCTCATAGCCCATTATGCTCATCAATCCCGCACATTATGGGAAAATGATCACTGATATTCTTATTTGGACGACCATTTTTGTCTGAAAGACTTCCGCTGCTACATTCTGTAATTATCTTTAACTGTTTTTTATCTAACAACGGAATAATATCCTGTCCAACAATAAACTGATCAAGTATATACCACATGGGCGCATATAGTTTGGTATTGTTATAATAATATGTCCCCGGTGGATAAGTGAAATCTCCAAAGAAGTTCCACATAGGATTGTAGTATTTCTTATACTCGTTGCCTACAACTGTTCTAGTCCTACCTGTCATTTCTTCGTAAACAGGTAAACCGTGAAATGTATCAGCCCCCAAGCATCCCTCAGCATAGGGCATTTCATTAAAGTCACCTACAATTATGGTGTTTTGGCCGAGCATCTTGTTTTCCTCTGCCCGCACATCATTAATAATCAAGCGTATAATACTCTTTCGTTCATTCTCTTTATCACCGTGTAAATCAGACGGCAGATGAAGTCCACACAGAATATACTTTTTGTCTATAATTTGAATTGTGACTGCTTCCCAGGCACTGATCCAGTACAAAGGCAGGGACATTTCCGAGAAACTGTTCCGCTCTGACAAGACATTTATCGGCTCAAAGAGCGAGCGTGTCCAGTCATCCCAGAGTATGTCGTCCAA
>Ga0256405_10008986_pt1 | contig 13912 bp, 13 predicted proteins | sample RumenRJG_02DNA_FD_189096 | JGI IMG/M metagenome (GOLD analysis project Ga0256405, IMG submission 189096) | Bovine rumen microbial communities from Lethbridge, Alberta, Canada - RJG_02 | ecosystem: Host-associated > Mammals > Digestive system > Stomach > Rumen | place: Canada: Alberta...
AACCAATGATCATCATCCTAAGCACTGGGTGGATACGGAAACAGGTATCCCTAGAGACATGAGTTTAAAAGCAATCATTGAAATGATCTGTGATTGGGAATCAATGGCTTTAAAATTTGATTCAGACACAATCAAGTGGTATGAAGAGGAAGCTGAAGATGAAAAGAAATGCATGTCGACAAATACCAAACAAATAGTTGAAGAATTGCTTTACAATGTTCTTCATAAGTAAAAAGTACAACTTCGGTTTTTCAATCAGATATTATTAAAATGAATAAAGAAATAAAATATTTTAAAGCCGGAGGAGAATAATGTTGAATCAAGAAGAACAACAACATCAAGAATTTAACAAGGAGGAGTACTTAAGAAGAATGAATGAAATTATTCATGGAAATCTTGGATTTAATTTGAAAATCGATGTTCCTGCGATGGTTTTTGGTTCATTATTAATAACCGTTCCATTCTTAGCGATTTATTATTGTACTTCTTCTAAAATGCAAGAAAAATCTTCTGAAGTTATTGGGGCAAGAATAGCAAAGCATGTTTGCACCGACAAATTTGGAAGGGATGAAAATGGGATGATTTTAAATTCTGCAGGGTTACCAAAGAATCCTCAGACTGCAGATGATTTACCAACCCATGACATTACTTTCGACATGCTAGTACCTTCACCAATCGATCAACATGGAACTTGTGGAATACAAGTTTAAACAGATAAAAGCTTCTAGGGGATTTCCCCTAGAAGCTTTTATTTTTTGTTATTAAGTTCTCAATATTCAATTAATGCTTTTTCTTATTGTTGTGCTTCTTGTAGACATAATTAGTTTTGTTTTGTGATGGTTTAAGCTGCTCCTGTGACCATGTAGAAACCCCCGTTTCATTATCGTCTTCAACTACGTCATCAGCGACAAGCTCATCTTCAGTTGATTCTGCAACTTCTTCTTCATCCACATCTTCTTCTACATCAGCATCAACTGTTTCAGAATCAACTTCAACACCCTGAACTTCCTCTTCTACTGGAACTTCTTCCTCAGATTCTGGCTCTGTGACCTCTTCAGTTGCTTCAATTGGTTCTTCAACTTCTTTATTTGATTCTTCTACTACTGGTAGTTCATCGCTGATTTCCCCAAAATTTGCACAACGTGCATCAGCGGTTTCAGCAGTAGCTTTATCATCATTATTTTTCTTTAAGAAATCTGCCCATTCACTTTCAGGAATGTAAACCTGTCTGTGAACTCTGTCAACATTAGCTATTGTTACTCGTTCTGGTTCTCTTAAGGCAAATCTTCTATAAACGTAAGCTGTTTCTAAGCACTTAAGCACATCTTCTTTTGTTAAATAAAGACTCTTTCGAGCTGTTATTTCTACACCATGACCAAGAACTATTGGTCTTCCAATTGGCCTAACTTCATACAAATAAGTTTCAGGTACACTACTCATAAAAAGAATTTCCTTTCTAAATTAATTTATTCAATTTAATTAGCATCACTTTTTAATTTTATTAATTCGTTGTTGAAGCAATAAAAAATAACTAGGGAATTTTTCAACTCCCTAGTTATTCAAACCGAAGTTATTTTCCGTTTAAAAGGTCGGAATCCACCATTCAGAATTAAAGATCCTCAATGTCACCATTAATGATCGCATCAATTAACTCGTCATCATCGTAATCCGATTCAATTTCTGCTCCACCTTCTGAGTCAGATTCAGCATCAATATTCTCAATAGCTTCATCTTCCTGCTCATCTTCAATAGCATCTTCTTCAGCTGACTCCTTAGCAACCTTAATGTCGGCATCGTTATCAAGATCCTGAACTACTTCATCACCAAGTAGAAAATCATCAAGATTAATCTTATCTGGAACAAGCTGCTCATCTGGATCAACAGCATTAATCACGTCATCAAGGAAATCGTTAGCTTCAAGAGCTGCACCAACTGGATCCTGGTCTACGCCTTCTGTGTCCTTAACTGGATCAGCTTTACCTGCTCTAGCTTCAGCATCATCAATGTCATCCTCAATTGGGTCCTTTGTCTCTTCTTCAAAAGCTTCTTCTCCAAGAATGTCAAGAAGTTCATCAATTATTGCAGATTCTTCCATTTCTTCGTCATCATCTGCTTCTACGTCGTCTGATTCTTTCTTGCATCCTTCTTTTGCACATGCTTCAGTTTCAACTGCAGCGTCTGATGTTTCTCCTGCTCTTTCAGCTAGATCATCATCTTCAAGTGGGCCTTCTGAAGCATCTTCCTTGCAAGATTCCTGCTCGTCTTCCTCTGGCATGTTATCTTCCTCAGCATCAACTTCTTCTGTTTCCTCTTTCTTGCATCCTTCTTCTAGCTCTTCTTCAGCTTCAATAAGGGAAAGAATTTCGTCATTAAAATCAACATCTTCAAGAGCTGCACCTACTGCGTGGGTATCCTTGCCTTCTGTATCCTGAACTGGATCAGCTTTACCTGCTCTTGCTTCTGCATCATCAATGTCGTCAGCAATTGGGTCTTCCTTGGTATTTCCATCCATTGCTGCACCGATAACTTCCTGATCCTTGCCTTCTGTGTCAGAAACTCCATTGCCAGCCTGACCTGCTCTTTGTGCACAATCACAAGGATCATCAATTGGGCTTTCTACCTCTTCAATTTCAATGTCTTCTTCAGCTTCATTAAGGAAATCAAGAACCATGTCAAGCTGAGAAGCTTCACTAACTTTCTTTTTGCATTCGCAAGGATACTTTCCGCATTCTGGGCAAACAAGTTTTTCTGCTTCTGTTCCTTTAATGTTGTCCATTGTTCCAAGATCACCACCTTCAAGAGATGTTTGCTGCTTATCGTTTAATCCAATCGAATCATCAACTTCTTTGGTGTCATCGTAAGCCTGAGATTCTGCAGACTTTTCTTTTCCAGAAACTTCCTTACCATCTCCAACTTCTCCACCAACTTCAATCTTTCTATCCTTTGAATCTTCAAAGTTTGATCCAACTTCATCGTTAGGATAATCAAAATCAGGCTTTTCTCCAACCATGTCTTCACCCTCACCAAGAGCATCAAATGCTTCCCAATCAAAATCTTCACCAGTTAAAAGATTTCCAGCTTCATCAACACCAGCAATGCTATCGATAATTGAATCATCGTCATCAAACATTACGTCAAAATCCAATTCTGATTCTGTGCAAGCTGCGAAAACTGAATCCATATTTTTAGCTGCATTCATTTGTATTTCCTCCTTATTTGGAATTTGTTTTTGGTTTAAAAATCCTTTCAGATTTTATTTAAGTGTTCATTTTATTAGCGTTTTAATGGCTTCCTCGATACAGAAAATTAACAACGGAATCATGTAGAAAGCATCAACTGACCTTTCAAAAGGCATATTTTCAACAGCCTCAAGCTCGGATTCATCAATTGCTCCTCCGTTAAAGTACTTAATCAAAATATTTTTCCATTTATTTTTGTTAACGTCTGGGCATTGGTCGTCGATTAACTTATTATCAAGAATTTGGTACATTAATTCATCAGGAAATGGTTGACCTGAATCAAGACTTTGACGATATTCGTACTTTAATTTGAAATAAGTTTCAAATCTTGCTGCAAAAGTTGTTCCGTAAGAAATAATGTCTTCCGGGTAAGCTGCCCTGTTTGATTTTGATAACAATTTCTTGTCTTTTTTCTCGAATGCTCTGAAGAAAGTATTGTCGTAGTCAATGGAAAATGTATCCGGGAGCATTAATTGGTGGCAAACGTGTACGTAATCATCGTAACCGTTGTCAAGAATCTTATTTCTTATTAAAAATTCAACCATGAATTGGTCGTAAATTCTCCACTCGGTTAAATCCACGTAAGTGAATGTCTGAACTTTGTTGTTGTAGAAAAGGTCGTTGAAGTACTTTTTAAGCATGACTGCTACTTGATCGAGTCTTTTTGCTTTAGCCAACTTAGTTGATTCAACAACATGAACAATATTGGTTCCATCTCTGGATTCAATCAACTCAAAATCATCAGCAACATTCTGCATTAATCGATCGTGGTCAACGTACTCCAATTTGTATTGAATTTTGTAAACGTTTGAACCATCCTTCATCGTATCCTGTTGAATGTCCGTAACCATGAACAACCAACTTGAATCAGTTATGTGTTCAATTTCGAAATAATCACCTTCAACTGGAACAATGGTATTTGGTAAAATGTAAGCATCTCCTGAAATTTTGTCTGCTTCTAAACCAAATTCTTCAATATCGGTGGTTAACTCGATTCTATCAATTCCGTAAAGCAAAAAATTGCTAACTTTATTAAATCTTAATGGAGTTTGGTTGCCAATATTGTCGTAAGCTAACTTTGAACCTGGATCCAAGGTACTTTTTAATTTATCTATGTTGTAGTAAGTGCAAATTACCGGCTTTTTGTCATTCAGCATGTAGAAAGAATTATTCAATACCGCTGGACCAAAACTGGTAATGCTACTCACGTTGTCATGGTAAATTGTTTCGATAATTTTACCCACGTTAATTTACCTCACTTTCTTTAGGTTTTTGATTATTTTAATGTGAACTTTGAAGAACTCTTTAGTAAATAAGCAATATTCGGATACATTTTTAAGAAAGGAATTTTGAATTATGAGTTTAATTGATCAAATTTCTGAAAATGGAAAATATTTGTACAACGAAATCAATACTATTGCAATTGGAGTACTTTTAATATTTTTATTTAAAATTTTAATGGGAAAAAATAAAATAAAAAGGTACGAAATATTTTGTAATTATTTGATTGGCTGCATTTTGGCAATTATTTTTAGCACGATAAGGTCGAATTACCCAGTTGTCGATAGTACTTTCTGCAAATTAATTCAATTGCTTTATTATTGCTCTTTGGAATTTGCAGTTTGTTATTTCTTCAATTTTTATTGCACAATTATCCACCTGGATGCTATTAGAAAATGGCAAGTCAGATTAGTTTTTGCTATTCCAATTGCAATTTCAACAATAAATGTTGCAAAAGGTAACATGGTTGAGGCAACAATGTCGTTTACTTTGTCGTTTTTCGTAATAACTTGTACTTGCATCGCTTACATGATATTTTTCACCTTAGTTGAAAATAAATCGTACAGCGACCGATTGGCTTGCGTAATGACGCCGATGCTTCCTTTGATATTTTTATTCATGCAACCAGCTAACAAAATGCTACCTTTAGGAGTTGGAATTTTATTTTCAGCAACAATTGGCTACATTAATTCAACAGAATTATTAATTTCAATGGATTGGCTGACAAATACAAACAACCGTCATTACTTGTACACTTTTATCGACCACAAATTAAAGCACATGACTAACGATTTGCACATTTTAATGATTGATGCGGATGATTTTAAGAAAATTAATGATACATTTGGTCATCAAGAAGGAGACAGATGCTTAATAAGAATAGCAGATGCAATTAAAATTGCTTGCAATAAATTACCTAGAAGAGCTTACATTTGCAGATACGGCGGAGATGAATTCATTGTTATCACCGATTGTTCAAATTCTGAATTATTTGAATTAAAAACCAATATTAATGCTGAACTTGAACAATTGAATGAAGTTTCAATTTGCAAAACTTACATTTCTATCGGTACCTACACACATCGAGCTAACGATCCTGCAATTTCTGGATTAAATTTTGTTAGACTCGCGGATAAATCTTTATACGAAATGAAAAAATTAAAAAATAGAAGAAATCCTGGGGTTTGATTAACCCCAGGACATTTTTAAAAATTATCAAAATCCATAAGATTGACGCTTCCTTCTTCATCAAGACAAAGGAATTTGTGACTTGGGGTTTGACAATTCGGACATCTTACGTAGGTTTCCTCTTTGTTGTTGCAAATCCATTTTTCAATGTCTTTTTCTGGATCATCAATAGTGAAGACGCAATCGCAATTATCGCAATAAAATAATAAAACTTTTTCAAAACCAATGATATTTTTCACAACAATCAATCCTCCTCATTTTCGTGAGTACGATCAAGCTTAAAATCTAAAGTTTGCGGAATATTTCCAATGATTTTTCCAATTAATGCAAACAAAATTCCAGCAACAATAATTATTAATAAAATCAAACCAACTGTTCGCATCTTAAATCTCCATTATTTTTTCATTAATTCTATTAATTGGTATTCCAAAATCTTTTTCTCCAGGAAATGTATTCCTATGAATAAAAACTGGAGCATGCAAAGGTTTTAAGTAATCAGCAACTCTTTTTAATTTGTAATTCGAGCCTTGTCTATCATTATCTGGGTAGAAATGAAATTCAACGTAAGGCAATTTGTACTGCTCAAGAAAGTAAATTGCTAGCCCTTTGTAGTTTGAACCAGCAATTGAAGAATAAATTCCTACTTCTTCCTTTCTTAAATTTTTGTAAATCGACAAAATATCAAATGGACCTTCCGCTATGTGAATTTTTATCCTGTCTGGACTGTTGAGGTTCACCCTTGTTGGTATTGTGTAAAATCTTTCGGAAGTATCGTAGGTATCCTCAAAAATTTTGTAGTTAATGTACCGCTTGTCAATCGACTTTATCAACTTTCCTTCTTCACAAATTCTACGCATGTTAAAGAAAGCATTGTCGATTGAAAGAAAACCTACAAAATTAAAATCAAGTTGGTCAATAATGTCATTTTGTCTGGTTAAAGAATCAATATCGTTTAATTTCAGAAATTCTTTTAAGTTTAAAACAATCTTAAGTTGCGTTAAATCATCGTAAGTTAAGTTAGTGCCAATACGCTGATTAACGTAGTTCAACTTAATTCTGTTGTTTTCGTTATCTTGAATTGTTGGCAACTGCACAATATGACGTTTTTTATTCATGTATTTGTTTAATTTGCCAGATTTTAAAACCTTCTTGTTATGATTTATCAATTCGAAAGCAATGTTCTCATCATAAATGTCCCATTCAATTAATGTTTTGTATGTGACTAGTCCAGCTGCGTGGCATTTATGACAATAATAAAGACTAGGATCAGTTTCTTCTTTCGGAATTGAAATGTACATGTGAGCAGAATTTGGATTTTTCGAATCTGGACAATAAAAGCATCTACAATTAACTACAGTTCCACCGCTTGCTGGTTTAGCTGATTTAATTGTGTGTAGTAAAAAGTCTAAATATTCTTTTCTATTCATTTTCTTTCTTAACTTGCTATGAATCTGTACAAATCTTTATCATCAACTATGTACTTTTCAACCTCGTCAATGTCAATTCGATTCACATCATCCGAATCAACTAAATATTTTTCTTGAAATTTTTCAATATCGAATGATTGTTCATCAATATTGTAAATTTCATTGTCAGTCATCACGTCGTAATACTGAATAAGGTTTGTAAATTGTACGGTTGAATTGTCTTCCAAAATAAGTATTGGTCCATTATTTGTCTCAGTAATTGAAACATCAATTTTTTCATTGGCGCTTTTAAATGAAATTAGTTTTCCCAGTGCCAGTTTTGATACAATATTCATAGTTAAAAATCTCCTTAATTGATTTTTATTAATATTATTTAAAAGTGAAATTAAAAGTGGTGATAAAAATTTATCACCACTTTAAAATCAAATAAGAAGTACATACATTAGGAATTCTTCAATAATAATTTTTGTATCCGGATCAATTTGCTTACCGTGAATCTCTGGATCTTGGTAATCAATAACACTAAAATTGCTAGTGATAATTGTTGCAATAACTCCCAAGATTTGATCAAGAATCTTTGGATTTTCGTACTTCTTAACTACCAAAGGATAATACTGGCTAGCTTTCATTTCGGCAATTTCTTTCTTATTTAAACATTTTCTAGAAACAATCTTATTAACTTTTCCAGAAATAATGTAAGGTAAGAATGCCATGTTGTCTTGATTTCTTAAAATTTTCTTAGCAGCAATTATTAATTTTACATAATCGTTAGCATTAATTGCATTAATCGAAACAGTATCTCCAAAATATTTGTAGAAAATATTAAAAACTAATTGTTTTTGGAAAACATTGATAATTTCTCCATTAACATCGTTCTTTAATTCTCTTTTATAAAATTCAATTTCATTTGGATCAAATGGACCCCATTCTTTTTCGATCCATTTCATTACTGATTCACAATTAAATTTAATAGCCAAATAAGCAGCTTCTGATGTTCTGGTTGTTGTAGCTTCAAATCTATCAAAATCTGAACTGCTATCCTCACCTTCACGTTTAGAAGAGCTCAAAGGTACATAGGAAAACTCAAACTGAATGTCGGTTACCTGATATTTATTAGATTTCTGTCTTTGCTACATCTGGAGTTACCAAATGAATAGACCATATCACTACCCACTTATCTCAGTTGGGGTACTCTTCCACTTCGGATTTCTCCTACTCCCACAACGGGATGGTCGTTGAACGTTATTCTTAATATTAATTTAAATCGTATTTATCGGAAATGTAAGTCCAATTACGATGATGTGCTATTGATGATATTGTGCTGTAGGAAACTTCATAATCTCGGGCCAACTCTGCAATGATCCCGTAATGATTATCGTATTTTAATTTGTAGCAAATTGATTCAACATCATTTTCTGTTAAATTTGGAGTCCATTGATAATTAATATTGTATCGACTTGATATTTCTTTGCCAGTATTACCATGAGCAATGTCGTAAACCACCGATTTATTAACTCCATATTTGTTAGCTAATTCAACTAATTGCCCTCTGTATCGATTTTTTGACAATTCTCTTGAAATATTGTCAATAATTTCATCCGGGGTTTCTGAAAATAGCTTTTCGTCATAATTAATATCGTAGTTTTTGCTCACTCGAGTCCAAGATCTACCTTTTGAAATATCATAAATCGTATTAACATCAACGTTAAATTGTTTTGCAAGCTCCGAAAAAATTCCACGGTATAAACCTTTGGACAATTTGCTACAAATTTTATTGACTTGATCTTCAGTTAATTTCGACATCCCATGTGATTCACCACAAGGCAAAACACCATTTCGCAACGCATGATCAATGTTTTCTTTCGGTGTCGTCCATTCAAGATTTGATAATGAGTTATTTTGCTTATTCAAATCTTTATGATTAACTTGAAGATTTTCGCAGCCAGGCATATAGAAAAATACCAGCATCAGTAAACGATGAACGCCAATTTGAAATTTGGATCCATCGTTTAGGTACACATGTGTGTACATGTATTTGCCATCGTTCAATGATGGATGAATAAATCTTTTACTTGCAGAGTTGTAGATTATTCCTTTTCCGTTTACGTATTGTTTTGGTGCAATATTTGCTATTGCAGCATTCGATATTTCGGTGTAGCACTCACCATTAATTTCAATAAACGGAGCAAATGGTTGTTCCATTATTTATTTTTCTCCTTTTAATTTTTATTTAATATTAAGAATCTTCGCTGCTGATTGCACATTGTTAAAGACCTTAGCACCGTACGCAAACAATCTAATATTTGTAACAATTTGCGCAGGCTTTTATCTCAGCTTAGCCCATCTCTCTACTTATTTCTGCATTTCTGCTCCATTGGCAAGAGAGCTTTAGCACTTCCCAGCAATTCAAAAGAGTTTTCACAATACATTCCTGCATTATGCGACTAGTTTTGTTAATCGATGTATAGTTTAAGCTAACCATGTTTTGGCTAAATGTGTATTTAGGCATGATGTTGAGGATAATGTTTCTTACTGCACCTAATGAATGAGTAACAGTATCCTTTCCTCGAATATCTTGTTTCTGCCAAATTATTTCATTATTCTTAGCATTTCTATTAACATTTGAAATTGAAGTTTCATAAAGTTTGCTGTAAATGTCAACATGTGAAAAATGCTTGTCATAAAGAATTAAATCGTAAAAATCCAATAAGTATTTATCAATATCTGCCACTTTTCTTTCATAAGCAAAATGAGTTATTAAAGGTATGCAAAGATTCATCATTACTGATGCCTTTAAAAGCGCTTTAGCATGCTCATCTGTGTATTGAAGTTGTGGATTGTTTGCACTTTTGTAAGATAATTGAAGACTGTAGTTGTGCTCTACCATTCTGCAGACTTTATCAAATAATGATTCTTTATTTGGATTTTCACAATTTGATTGAATGATGTACCTATTTATGTCGTAAATAAAATTATTAATGCTGTATGTAGGATAATAATCAATGTAGAATTTTATGTATGCCATGTTTGTAAAGTATTCTTTTTCTAAATCATAATACTTCTCAAAATAATTAAGATAATGACAACAATGGTCTCTTAATAAATCAGAATTGTAACTCTTTTTTGGTTTAATCCAAAAATAATCAATTCTACTATTGTTATCCTCTAGTCGATAATATTTTGAAACTGGAGCAACAATAATATCCTTTGTGTTGGTAAAATAAATATCATCTGGTGTTGGTTTCCACTCATCAACAAGTGGTATGTTGTTATTTTTCATTGACTGTAAAACTCCCTCTTTTTTAAAGATTCATGTTCTTCCTACATGGTAATAATATATGTCTCATTTCTTTTTTACTTTTTTCACCATTTTTGTTGTATTAACAGTTCCAGTCTTTTTTATTGCCAGATTATTATTTTTCGTGTATTTGACGTTGTCAGTGCTTTTTGGATTTTCTTTCTTTTTTGCTGCTGATTTCTTCTTAATCAGCTTTTCTCCTTCAGCTTGTCGCTCTTCAATCTTATTGTCTGCCTTTTCAATATCTGCCATTAATGCCACTAAGCTGAATCTTGAACTTTCTGATCTAAATCTATTTAATTTATTTAAACCTCTATTCTTCATCCAAAGGTAAGCAAAGTAAATTGTCTTTACATAACCAATTTGAAGATAAGGATTTTTTTCTTCTGGGGTTTTCTTAAGAGCTTTTTTGCTCATTTTTGGAGCTAATGACTTGATAAACAAGTCGTGATTCATAAAACTAAAAGCATAAGTATAAACAAATGCTGGGTCATTGCTAAAAACCTGAATATCGTACTTAAATAAGTCTTCAGTGTTTTTAATATCCTCATTTGCAAAGAATTTAATTACCACATCATAATAGAATTTTTCTACTGTTTCTGATGGGATTTTAAAATGGGCATAAAAAGAATTGTTCTTTTTATCCTCGTACAATTTGTAATTAATATTTCCTTTTTCTCGCAACAAAATTCCATTAAATCTTTTTGTGTAGTCTTCTCTAACTGCTTCTCTAGCAGTAGCATTTAAAACTGCATTCGATTTTAATTGGGGATTTTGGATGTACTGTTCTAATGAAAATCTCATAACTAATAACCTCCTTTGACCATTAATTGGAGAGCACATAAAAGTGCTCTCCTGTAATGAAATGTGAAGTTATTTATTCCTGTTCATAAGTATTCAAAGCGGATGCCTGGAGCAAACATTGATTGCAACTATTCATTAAGTTGATAATCTTTGTTACTAAATCGAGAATTTGAATATCAAGCTTGATTGAGCAAAGAACATCAGTTGAAACATCATCAATTTCTGGTAAATAACCATTTGAAATGTTGTAAGGTGCACCAAGTTCAATTGATTTTGCAATGTACTTGGCTACTTTTTTATTATTGTATTCAACTGTTCCGTAAAGAACGGCAGAAATCTTTACATAGGATTCAAATAAGCACTTAGCTATTTCATGCTTGATTATTTGAATCTTATCATCTTCATCTGGAAGCTCTAGGGTTTCTTTGTAAGAATTAATTAACCCTTCGAAGTTAGCCGCATGACCAACACCGTAGAGTGCTGCAGATTTGCAGTTTTTAACCGCATCTTCAACCAAATCCTTGTACATGTCACGTTCAGCAACTGTTACTCCACCAACTAAGTAGTCAACCATGTTAGCATTTAAAGCATTAAGTCTCTTCTTTAACTTGCCTACCTCGTTAGCATTCTCGGTATTTTCTGCTGATTCAATTTCATTCCTTAAGAAATTCATTAAAGCAATGTACCTTGGGTTATCTTCCTTCATGCAAGCTGGGTTAATGAACTTAGTTTTCTTATTATCAGCAACAACAACTTCTGCATGCCCAGCAAATTCCCAAACATTTTCAGCTGTAGGAGCTATTCCTGCTTCAATATCCTTCTGCTGAAGCTTGAAATCGATGTACTTGTTGATTGTCTTGCAGCCAGAAAGGTTAGCAATGTCGTCCATTATCACTTCATCTGAAGCAACAACATCAGTGATAATAAGAAGTGGCGGTTTATCACCAGCATTTTCTCTACTGTACTGATACAAGAATTCAACCAATTTCTTCATTATTGAACTCATGTCTCTTGAAAGACGTGGGCAAGTAATAACTGTTGGAATAACTGGATTTTCCTCATCATCTTCTGACAGTGGGTCATAAATATTATGAACAATAATTGCTTCGAACAATGCAACCATTTCTGGAGTATCAATTGGATCAGCAAAATGGTAGATGTGAGCATCTCGAATTTCACAAACATTGTCAACTGGGTTATTAATGAATGCTGGGTCTGAATATCCTTCAGTGATTGTTAATCCATCATAAGAACGAAGAACTGAATCAACTCCATTTGAAATACCAACAGAAAGATCAACATCCATTCCGTACTTTTCGTAAATATTTTTAATATTTGTAGAAACTTCTTCATTTCCATTGGTAGAAATCATTGAAATGTTGTAAATATCCTCAAGTGTGCACTCTCTACCATCTTCCAAAATCTTCTCTTTGATTTCATCAACAACTTCCTTGAATAATTTGCTCATTCTAAATGGAGGAATATTGTACTTTTTCTGAAGAACTGTTAATTTGTCAAAAAGAATAGCTGAAAGAATAACAGTAGAAGTTGTACCATCGCCAACTTCCTTCTCAACTGCTCTGGTAATTGTTTCCAATTCTTCAACAATTGAAGCTTCGATTGGACCTGAGTTGATAATATTTTTCAAAACATGAAGACCATCTTTCGAGTAAGATGAGGTAATTGTCTGCTGATTTTCTCCACGAATAATTTTTGTATTTGATCCCATTGGCCCAAATGTTCTTGAAAGAAAATCTTTAGTTTCATTTAAAGTTTTTGATTGAACTTTTCTTAAAGTTTCAGCTGAAACAACATTGTTGCGATTAGTAGCAACTCTTGCTCCTAATTTTGTAGTTTCTTCTTCAGAATCTACTTCTTTTGAACTGAGAATCTCATTAATTTCTTCTGTTGAAATAGTCATTAATTTTTATCTCCTAATAATTTCATTTGGTACAAATCAAAATAAGCGACGTTAATATTCTTTTTTATCATTTCGCGTATTTCATCATTATCAATTAAAATATCTGAATCATCTTCATTGAAATTCAATCCAATTGAAGAAAAATAAACTGTGCAATTTTCCAGTTTTTCTCGAAATAAATCATATTCAAATAAAAATTTGAAATAAACTTGGGTGAATTTATTTAAATTTGATAAAGCTTCTTTAACTCCTATGATTTTTATTCCATTCAATGCTTCGATTGACGCGATCGTGTCATATTGTTCTTGAGTGTAGCACAATATTGTTGGAGTTATTTCTTGCGAATTATTAAAAGCTGTAGTCAAATTTAAAAATTCTGTGGTCACACTATGCTCAATAATATCAGCTTCATGCTCAGCGATGAGTTCTTGGTAACATCTGTCCAAAAGATCCGAATATTTTTCATCAGACATTATTAATTTAAGAGGATTATCAAACTTTCTTTTGTAAATGTCACCAATTATCTGCAAAGGAGACTTATTTTTTAATAAATCCATATTAATCGCACTACTCTCCCTGTAGTTTGCTAATATGAACTTAAAGATTCCAACATCCTCATCAACTAGAGCATGAAAACTGATAAGTGGCATAGATTCAGAAGTGAATTCTAAATCCATAATTATCTTGAATTAAGCGAGCAAATCTTCAATCTCTTCATAAGAAGTGCTCTTTGAACTTGTATTGTTTAAAAAGT
>Ga0256405_10008987_pt1 | contig 13911 bp, 13 predicted proteins | sample RumenRJG_02DNA_FD_189096 | JGI IMG/M metagenome (GOLD analysis project Ga0256405, IMG submission 189096) | Bovine rumen microbial communities from Lethbridge, Alberta, Canada - RJG_02 | ecosystem: Host-associated > Mammals > Digestive system > Stomach > Rumen | place: Canada: Alberta...
AATTCCTGTCGCTGCTAAGAAAACAAGAATTTCCATTATAATAAATGCCCAGATTGGCAGCCCTTTTTTCTGCTCTGTCATCTGCCCGTTATCAAGATCACTTGGCGGCATTTCCTGCTGTGACTCTGTTATCTCACTTTCAAAAGGCGTATCATAGCTTGACACATTTCCGTTGCTGTCTTCGTAAGAAATAGTAAGCGTACCGTTGCCGTAAGACTGCACCATAGGAGTTACAGTTATCGACCAGTTCTTTCCTGTACCAGCCTCAACATTTCCAATTATAAGCATATCACCGGTGGATTCAAAATCCCCTGAAACCTTTGCAGTAACATTGTAAAGAGGACTCTTTCCCATATTGTTGAAATCAAAGGAAAGGTCTGTCTGCTCTCCAAAAACAGGAGTCTCCCCTGACCCTACAGATATATTTGAAACCTGCGGTCTGTCGTTTGAATAAACCTGAAGCTTTAATACTGTTGCAGAATTGGCTGCCTTGCTTATCGGATTTTTGCTGATAGCTGGGTCTATCGCCTGGTATTCATAATCAAAAGTAATTTTCAGATCATAGCCATTTGTGGCAACGTCGCCTTTTACCTTGAGCGGTACAGTAAGCTTCTTCTTTTCGCCCGGTGCAAGTGAATCAAGCATAAAGCTTGCACTGCCTTCGGTAATTGCAAAGGTATTGTCGTCCGATGAAACAGTTGCCTGAATGTTGCTTGCTTCTATGGTCTTACTGGTATTTTCAACTATAAAGGTAAAATTAAATATTTTACCTGCCATTATCTTCTTTTTGCCTGTACTGTACTTTGATATCATAAGCTTCGGCACTGAATTGGTGTACTTGTTTGCCGAATCGTCGATACCGGTAAAATAAATATTCTGAGTATCTGCTATCTTGGTAGCCTGAGTCCTGTCTGTATCAGCAAAATAGCTCCAGTTCATCGCCATGCTGTGAATGCCCTCGGAAAGACCATCTGTTGCCTTAAAGGTATAATTCACACTGTACGATTTTCCTGCCTTAAGTTTTTCAACTCTCTTTTTTGTATAATCAGAAACAGGCTGGAGCCCCGAAGCATCAAAGCCCGTTATCTCACATGCAAAATTATCTGCATCATGATCACTCGTATTTGTAAATGTAACCGCAACATAAACATTTTCACCTACTGTTACATCTCTTGGAATGGATATCGATGTAATCTCTACCAAAGGGTTATCCGCCGCACTTGGTGCCACAACTGAAACCTGAATGCTAAAACTTTCCTCAGTTCCTCCTTCTGCCCCGCTTGCACTTTTGACTGTTACTGTAAGCGGCACTACTGCTGACGTAACAACATTTTCGCTTACTGTAAATTCAAAAGAAAGTGGCTTCGTCTCACCTGCAGAAAGTGTTCCTATATTCTTCTTTGCTGTTCCTGCCGCAATAAAATTGGCATCATAACCGGTCACGGAAACTTTCGTATCCTTGGCAGCTGTCTCTCCCCTGTTTGAAAGAGTAAATTTAACCTTAAAAGTGTCGCCCGGCTTTACCGACGAAGGCAAGGTGATATTGCTTATATCAAAATCGGGGGTACTCTTGCTTTTATCAACAACAATCTTTAGATTTGATACTTCAAGTACCTGCTTGTGATACTTGTTTGCCGAATCCCTGAACCCAACGGTAATAGTAAATTTATTATACACACCTGCCGCAGCCTTCTCGGATATTTTAACCGAAAATGCTATATAACAGTGCTCACTGGTTGAAATGTACTTTACGCGGTTTCCTGTTGAATTTACAACTACAGGCTCGCTTGCAAGCTGCATCAGCTCTGACCCTGTATCAACATCTACTGTAGGCTTCATAGCAGGATAATCTTCCGCTCTTACAGGAATCTTCACTTCTGCGACCGTTCCTGCTCCTGCATGGACAGCCTTGAAGCCTCCATCTATCACGATATTAGGCTTTATCATGTTTGCGGTCACTACACTGTTCTCATCTGCGTAAGCGCTTGTAACACTACCCCCGCTGCAAACTCCTGTTATCATAAAAGCCGCAGTAAGAACAAGTGCACACCTTTTTAATCTGTTTTTAAAGTTCATTTTTTCCCTTTCCCTCTGAAAGCCCTTCCATGAGCTTCTTTCTCTTTTCCTCTCTCTTCTTCTTTTTAAGAAGCATTTCTTCTTTAAATTTTTCTGCCTCAGCCTTACATTCCGCCTCTATTTCTTCGGCGGTATGTCTTACCTCGACATCCTGTATATTTCCATCCAGAATGTGAATTATCTTATCCCCGTAATCCGCTAACCTCGGGTCATGAGTTACCATAACTATCGTCTGGCTGTTTCTTCTTGCCATAGAGTGGATAAGATCCATAACCTCCATCGTTGTCTTGGTATCAAGGTTCCCTGTCGGCTCATCCGCAAAAACTATTTCAGGGTCTGCCACAAAGGCTCTTGCTATGCCGACTCGCTGCTGCTGTCCACCACTCATTTCCTTTGGGCGATGTTCCATTCTTTTGGCAAGCCCAACCTGTTTCAACATTTTTATTGCAAGTTTCCTTCTTTTTTCAGGCGACACACGTTTAAATACCAATGGCAATTCTACATTTTCAATTGCATTCATTGAACCGATCAGATTATATGCCTGAAATACAAAGCCAAGATAGCGCTGTCTGAAATCCGCCAGATTTTTCTCACTCATCCGCCGGATATCATAACCTTTTATCTTTATCTCACCACCACTTGCTTTTTCTATTCCTGCCATAAGGTTCAGCAAAGTGGATTTACCCGAACCGGATGTACCAAGAAGGCAACAGAATTCGCCTTTATCAATGGTAAAGCTTACATCATTTACAGCCCGGATCTTTTCAGTTCCCATGTGATAGATTTTCTTCACGTGAGACAATTCTATGATCTTTTCCATCTTTTATTCTTTCCTCAAATCCTATAAAACCCAAAGAAAGCAGGAAGCCTTACACCTCCTGCCGTAAACACTTTATTTAACTGACCGAATCAAGGAACTCTTTTATAACCTCAACTGTCTTATCAATCCCCTTATAATCGCTCTGTATAGCAAGATGATAGTTCGTTACCTTTCCCCACTTTTCATTGGCATGGTAATTGTAATAATTTGCCCTTCTCTTATCCATTCTTATAAGAATGTCATCAATCTTTTTAGGGTCTGCGCCATAATCTTCAATCGCCCTGCGAGCTCTAAATTCGTTACTTGCCCAGATAAAGATATTAACAACGTCTGTTCTTTCTCTAAGGATATAATCAGCACAGCGGCCAACTATAACACATGGGCCTTCATCTGCCACCTTTCTGATAACCTCTGACTGGGCTATATAAATGCGATCGTCCAATGACATCTGGGTATAACCCACATCCGGACTTCCGTATGCATTCATTCCCATTGCAATTGAATACAGAAGACTGTTTGTAGCCTTCATCTCCGCGTTATCAAAAGCTGCTTCCGAAAATCCGCTTTCCTTTGCAGCCCTTGTGATAAGAGCTCTGTCATAAAAAGGTATGCCATATTCATTGGCTATCTTTTCTCCTACTTCCCTGCCACCGCTTGCATATTGCCTGCTTATTGTGATTACCTTATTCATAAAAACCTCCTTTAGGACCTTGTTACCCCATAGGATTTTCAGTATTCATAAAGTTCATAAATTCTCTTTAAGTTTACGTTCATTATAACTTAAAGAGTTTAAAAAGTACAGGAAAACTTCTTTCTTAATTTTTCAGAAACAAGTGGCGTTACGCAGTCATCCACACTTTTTCCATAAGATGCTATTTCCTTGACCGTTGTAGATGAAAGATAGGCATATTTAAGGTCAGTGATCAAAAACATTGTCTCCACTTCCGGATCTATCGTTCTGTTTGCCTGGGCAGCCTGCATTTCATATTCATAGTCGGTAACTGCACGAAGTCCCCTGATGATTATGCTTGCATTATTTTTGCGGGCAAAGTCCACTGTCATTCCCTCAAAAGTTTCCACTCTGACATTTTCCATGCCTTTAACTGCATCACAGAGCATTTCATAACGCTCCGCCATAGTAAAAAGAGGCTTCTTCACTTTATTTACAAGTATGCCTACAACAAGTTCATCTACATTTGCAGCGCTTCTCTTTATTATATCTATATGTCCAAAGGTAACCGGATCAAAGCTTCCCGGATATATTGCCCGAATCATCTATTATCCCCCTGATAAAGTTTTGCGTAAAAGAATTTCCTTTAATGTAAAAGAAGGTCTCCTTTAAAGGAGACCTTCTTTTGTATAGTAAATGCAGTCGATGAGATTTGAACTCACACAGGATTTAACTCCCACTAGAACCTGAATCTAGCGCGTCTGCCGTTCCGCCACGACTGCATAACCGCGTGTCAATGAATCTCCAAAGATTCTTGACAAAAGAAAAATGCGGAAGATGGGACTTGAACCCACACGACTGCAATAGCCACAAGATCCTTAGTCTTGCTCGTCTGCCAATTCCGACACTTCCGCATTGGATGATTACATCCGTTATTCTTTTCTTTCGGCTAAGTTTTTTAATTCATTTGCTCAACCGAACGAATACTATTATACCACGGTTGATTCTAAATTGCAAGCACTTTTTTCAATTTTTTCAAAAAAATATTTATTAGGTGCAAAAGTGAGGAAAATAGCAGGGTTGATGGGGATTTTTGTCGAGAAAAGAAAAAAATAAAGAGCCTATGGTTTAACCATAGACCCTTTTCGAATTCATCAAAAGTTCTGTTCTGTATCGTAACTTCGTTACGATACTTGGCGGCATCGCTTCGCGATGCCGCCATAATTAAGCTAACTTGCTCTTTGCTGTTTCAGCTAATGTCTTGAAGCCTTCAGCATCGTTTACAGCAAGATCAGCTAACATCTTACGGTTTATGTCGATGTTAGCGAGCTTAAGGCCATGCATAAGCTTGCTGTATGAAAGACCGTTGATCCTTGCAGCTGCATTGATACGAACGATCCAAAGCTTTCTGAAATCACCCTTCTTCTTTCTGCGTCCTGCAAATGAAGAAGTAAGTGCACGCATAACTGACTGCTTTGCAACTCTGTACTGCTTGCTTCTTGCTCCCCTGTATCCCTTAGCGAGCTTTAATACTTTATTATGTCTTTTCTTGGCACCAAGGCCACCCTTAATTCTAGCCATTCTAATAATCCTCCATTAAAAACTAAAACCGATGATCTCGCAATACTGTACCACCGTAAATCAATAAGCTTAAAAGCGATTATGCATAAGGAAGTAATCTCTTCATGCTGTTTACATTTGTCTGATCAACCTCGGTAGCTTTACGAAGATTTCTCTTTCTCTTTGTGCTCTTCTTTGTAAGGATGTGGCTCTTGTAAGCCTTCATTCTCATGATCTTTCCTGATCCTGTAACCTTAAAGCGCTTTGCAGCAGCTCTCTTTGTCTTCATCTTTGGCATAGCTTATTCCTCCTGAATCGTATTATGAAATTATCAAAAAGAAAAATCTGTTTTGATAAATTTAGCAAAGCAGCTATTGAATAAAAACTCAAAATCACCCTTTGCCTGCTATATATTCCGGCTGAAACAACAAGGCAAGCCTTATCACTTCTTTGCTGAAATAACCATGGACATGCTTCTTCCTTCAAGCTTAGGCTGCTTTTCTACGACAGCGACATCAGACAGCTTGTCGAAAAACTCGTCAAGGTTTTCCCTACCGTTAGAGATATGAGCCATCTCACGGCCTCTAAATCTGAGTGAAACTTTGATCTTATCACCCTTATCAAGAAACTTTCTTGCCTGGTTAACCTTAGTATTAAGATCGTTAGAATCGATATTCGGTGAAAGCCTGATTTCCTTAAGTTCAGACACCTTCTGTCTTTTCTTGGCTTCCTTGGCTTTTTTGGCCTGCTCATAACGATACTTGCTGTAGTCTATGATCTTGCAGACAGGCGGCTTTGCTGTAGGTGCAATCTTGACAAGGTCAAGTTCTGCCTCCCTTGCTAACTTCATGGCATCCTTGGATGACATAATACCTAATTGTTCTCCATGCTCACCGATCAGTCTTATTTCTTTGTCCCTGATCTGCTCATTGATCATTAAATCGCTGATAGAAAAACACCTCCTCAAAAACTCCAATACGGACTGACCAAACACAAAGTCAGTAAAAATAAAAAAACGTGGATAAAATATCCACGTTCCAAAACTATCAGAGGACTGACCTCTGTAATAATCGATAAAACCTGGGTCACTTAAATGTGCCGGGGTGGAAGTGGATACTTCACTTTTAATCTACTGTTTGCACAGCTTTTTTATGATACTACAGATTTGCTCCTCTGTCAAGTCTTATTTCAAAAATCTACATTTCCAAACTCTGAAAGCTTGAGACCTTCGTTTCTTTCAAGGACAGTCTGTATACTCCATGGGTGTGAGAAGATAAGGAGCGGTCTGTCATGCATATCCTTTATCTTCTTTGTATCCATTGTAAGGTTCAGTGAATCAATATCCACATCTTTATTTTCAATCCAGCGGATATATTCGTAAGGAAGGGTATCGAGTGCTATTTCAACATTATATTCATTCTTAAGTCTGAACTGAAGAACTTCAAACTGAAGAACACCAACAGCACCTACTATAATCTCTTCAAGTCCGGTATTAAATTCCTGAAATATCTGAATGGCACCTTCCTGTGCGATCTGTGATATTCCCTTTACAAACTGCTTACGCTTCATGGTGTCAGTCTGACGCACTCTCGCAAAGTGTTCAGGTGCAAATGTAGGGATTCCGGCATATCTGAAATTGCTTCCTTTGCTGCAGACTGTATCACCTATGGCAAAAATGCCCGGATCAAACACGCCTATTATATCGCCGGCATAGGCTTCACTTACTATTTTCCTTTCATCCGCCATAAGCTGCTGCGGCTGCGAAAGTCTGGTGACTTTGTTTGCCTGAACGTGATTTACTTCCATTCCGGCTTCAAATTTTCCAGAGCAGATACGCATAAATGCAACTCTGTCGCGGTGATTTTTGTTCATATTTGCCTGAATCTTAAATACGAAGGCAGAGAACTTATCGTCGAGCGGTGATATTTCACCCTGATCAGATACTCTTGCCTTAGGGGTGTAAGTCATCTTAAGGAAATGTTCAAGGAAGGTCTCCACACCAAAATTGGTGAGAGCCGAACCGAAGAATACCGGTGAAAGCTCTCCTGCCGTAACCTTTTCCTGATCAAAAGGAACTGCAGCTCCATCAAGAAGCTCAAGTTCTTCCATAAGCTTCTCGTAGTTGTCATCGCCAAGTGTAGTCCTTGCATCCGGATCATCTATATCAAAATAAGAAGTTTCAACTTCCTTTGAACCGGCATGCTCTGCCTTGAATTCCATTACCTTTTTAGTATTTCTGTCATATACACCCTTGAAATTCTTTCCGCAGCCGATAGGCCAGTTGACAGGGCACGTTGCTATCCCGAGAATCTTCTCGATCTGGTCCATAAGCTCAAATGTATCAAGTGCCTCGCGGTCAAGCTTATTTATAAATGTAAATATAGGGATATGACGAAGCACACATACTTTGAAAAGCTTTATAGTCTGGGGTTCAACACCTTTGCTGGCATCAATTACCATAACCGCAGAGTCTGCTGCCATAAGGGTACGGTATGTATCCTCCGAGAAATCCTGATGCCCCGGTGTATCCAGAATATTTATACAATAACCTTCATAATTAAACTGCATTACCGAACTGGTTACAGAAATACCTCTTTCCTTTTCTATCTCCATCCAGTCGGATACGGCGTGTTTACTTGCTTTTCTTGCCTTTACGCTTCCTGCAAGATTTATTGCTCCTCCGTAAAGAAGGAGTTTTTCTGTAAGTGTTGTTTTACCTGCATCAGGATGCGATATGATTGCAAACGTTCTTCTTCTTTCTATTTCACTCTTAAGGTCTGACATATTTTCCTCTGTTTATTTCTTTTTCTCTGTTTTCTTTTTCTTTAATGCTTTTTCTACCGTTACTGTATAAGTATAGGTGTACTTTCCGTTCGTACTTGTAAGTATTACATTGGCAGTTCCTTCCTTTAAAGCCTTCATCTTGCCACTCGACACATCTTCTATCAAAAGGATAGAAGGGTCAGTCGATTTATAAGTATACTCTAATTCTTCCTCACTGTAAAGCAAAGTTGCCTTTGGATGTGCAATATCTTTTACATGCATCACTGTAGGTGCGCTGTAGGCCACAAGTATAGGATAGACCGGCGTTTCATCCTCTCTTAAAGTATTTTCCTTAGATGTTGCTTCATTTTTTTCCATTATCACATACCATCCTGACCTATAGATAAAGGTTCTAAGAAAATACGCTCCGGTCGTAGGATCCTTATAAAGATAGCCCGGTACCTGCCCCATTTTCTTCTTCATGTCCGGTGTGTAGTAAAGTGCAGTATTGGCATAGTTAAATCCGTAAGGAACACTGAAACGAAGCTTCGCAGTATTATTTTTATCAAACTGGTAGCCGTCAAGATTTATATTCATACCAATATACTTTGAGGTCTTGTTTACTCTCTGGACAGCCTGAAGGATCTGACTTTTCTCATTATCCTTGGATGGCACCGTAAGATTAGGCATAAAATTCTGTCTTATGTATTTGCCTAAGGTATCAATATACACATCAGTAGCATAGCTTCCTCTTTTAACCGTTGCCCTGATCGCACCATAAGTACTTGGCACTACTGCTGCTATACCTTTCACCTTGAACTTTGCCTGAGTAGTTTCACTTTTCTCTGTTGCCCTGTAATATACAGTAAAAGTATTCATACCAATTTGGGAAACAAGAGTTGTGCCAAGGTCAAATTCATCTTCTTTAAGATTTCTCGCTGTACCATCGTTGAAAGTTGCCGTAACAAGAATCTGAGACTTTGAAATATTCTGCCCCTGCTCCATCGCCGTTCCCGTATAGTCTGCCGTCAGTTTGGTTACAGTAAGCGGAATAGTAGGAACATTTATGGGCTTTGCAGTTACCATATTATCGTATGTAATAGTAACAGGCGTTGTAGGAACTGTTGTGGCAACCTGCGGGGAAATTTTAAAATCAGTGATCACATGTTTTGCCCCTATGATATCTGTCATGGTAACCTTGAAAGTGGCTAAAGGGATTGCCTTGTTCTGTATGACACTTCCGCCTGTGTACTCGGCTGTCATGGACTTTATAGGTGCCTGAACCACTTTGACCTTAAGTTCTGTTGAAAGTACTGTTGTCGAATTTACCCTGTATTGTATTAAAATACTTGCTTCTCCGCCCTTAAGCCCAGCAGGAACGTTGGTAAAATATTCCTCCTTGTTTGCTATGGTCTCGTTTTTACCATCTGCAAAGACACCTTTTATTTCAACGTCATTCACAAGCTTTTTCAATACGCTCGCCTTAGGCTCATCTATATAGTATGCTGCCCCCTTACTTTCTGCTGTTATGCCCGTAAGCACATGAGCGCCCGTAGTTGATGCCATAGTCTCCACTGTACTATGACTTACAAGCGGTGCAGATATCATTGCAGCTGCTGCAAATAAAACACAGCATTTCTTTACTGTCTTTAAAATTACATTGTTTTTTTTCATTTCACACCTGCCTTATAAAACAAAATGCACAATTTCAAGGATAATATCGGCAAATGTCCGCCCATTTTGAACCAGTTTGCGAAAAATAGGGGAATGTTCAATATTTTAAATTTTCCATTTTGATAAACTTTATATAAACTTATATAATCAATCCTGATATTAAATGTAACGTGAATACATTCATATAAAATCAGGGATTTTTACTGGATTTTTTCGGGTACCGTGGTATAATTGAACAGTAATTTTTCCAAAAGAAGGTGTAACCAATGAAATACATGAAACAATTTGCTATAATTCTTGCAGTAACTTTTGCAGGTGAGCTTCTGCATACTGCAATCCCCCTGCCTGTTCCTGCAAGCATTTACGGTCTTGTAATAATGCTTGTTCTGCTTATCACCAGACTGATCAAGGTTGAAATGGTAAAAAAAACAGCCGAATTTCTTATCGAAATAATGCCTATGATGTTTATCCCCGCAGGTGTAGGTCTTATGACAGCCTGGGGAACATTAAAACCACTTCTCTTTCCCATAGTTGCGATGACATTCATTTCAACCATTCTTGTGATGGGTGTAACCGGATGTTCGGCACAGACTGTAATGAAAATAAGGCGTCGTGAGACATCTGAAAAAGATATTAAAGAAAATACCGCCGAAGCTGTAAAAAGAGAAAAAGAATCAGAACTGGAGACAAAATAATGGACGATATAATGGCTTTATCCGCAACATTCGGAGTAGTAATTTCCGTACTTGGATATTTTTTAGGAATCTGGTTAAAGAAAAAAACAGGACTCGCATTAATGAATCCTCTGTTAATCTCAATTGCACTTGTTATAATTATTCTTCTTGCGACCAATATAGACTATGACACTTACAATCAGAGTGCAAAATATCTCAGTTATCTGCTTACTCCCGCAACAGTTGCTCTTGCCATACCGCTTTATCTGCAATTAGAACGATTAAAGAAGAACTTTGTAGCGATCATAGTAAGTCTCACTGCAGGTGCTCTCACATCAATGGGTGTGATCCTCATTATGTCCGTACTCTTCCATTTCACACATGAAGAATATGTCACCATGCTTCCAAAATCCATCACAACCGCTATAGGTATGGGGGTTTCAGAAGAACTTGGCGGAATAGTTACGATTACCGTTGCCGTCATTATAATCACCGGTATCCTGGGAAATATACTTGCGGAATTTGCCCTTAAGATTTTCAAGATAAGTGATCCTGTAGCAAAGGGGCTTAGTCTCGGCGCAGCTTCACACGCCATTGGCACCGCAAAGGCAATGGAAATGGGCGAGATAGAAGGCGCCATGTCAAGTCTTGCCATAGTCGTCTCCGGTCTTTTAACTGTAGTCGGTGCAAGTATATTTGCAGAGCTTTACTGATACATACGCAAAGTATCACTTTAAAAGGCTGTTAAAAATATAACTTATTTTTAACAGCCTTTTTTTATATCATAATGCGATTGTGGCAAGTGCCTTAGGTAAACTGGTTTATTTTTATATTGAGTCATCTATAACGGCACCTTTTATGTCGTCCATTAAAACTTTTATTTTTTCTGCCACTTCTTCAATCTTCGCTGTAATTTCTGCCTGCACCTTATCAATGTCATCAGCTCTTGACTCATTCTTCATTTCTTTTTCAAGGTCTGTGGCATCATCAGGGTCAGGCACGTCACTTTCCTGATACTTCTTATTGATGATTGCCTGTCTTCTTGCCTTGAGTGCGCTTTCCTTTACTTCCTCGCCGGCCTTTGATATCTCAAGTCTCGCCTTGGCATCCGACTCGCGCACTTCCTTCTTATCTTCTTTTTGCTCCTGCTCCCTGTTGTCCTCAGCTTGGGCAATGATCTGTGTCATAATAATCCTTGCTGCTGTATTCATCAACATATCGGCTGCTCTTTTTGCCTCAAGCATAGGCTGACAACCTAATTTCTTTACCTCAAGTTCTCCCAGATCGGTCGTAACTTTTTCAACTATCGACCTGTAAACTTCCTTGCTGTTTATATATCTTTTATTTGCAAGTTCCAGTTCTTCAATCTCTGCCTTTATAAAAGGCGCATTTTCACCTGAATTTAAAAGCTTATCCTTATACTCGTTATTGCCTTTTATCTGAGCACTTGCATCCATGTCAAGCGAACTGATATAATGCAGCTTATCCCTAAGATTCTTAACACCATTGGCATACTTTTGCTCGTTATTAAAAGCATTCCTCACAACGCTCATAGCCTGCTTTTGAGCAAGCTTTCTTCTCAATTCATAGCTCGCCAAGTCATCGCGCTTTAGATATATGTTTTCTGCACTCTTCTTATCGTCATCCTTGTGAAATACTGGTGCATCTACATCTGCAACTTTATGTAAACCTGTAACATTGCTTTTTCTTACAGGTCCAAATGCATCAAGATTACCAGCATACAAAGTCTTTGCTGCCATTCCATCCATAGAAGCACCTCTCTTTCGCAAAATTTATTAATTTAAATTTAATTTTTATTTTATATTATCATATATTTCATTTTCTTGCAAGCAAATCTTTTACGCAAATAACGCATTTATTGCTAAAGGATTAAAGAGAAATAAAGTCCTTAAAAGCTCATCAATCATAGATTTTTACCGACTTTTGTGTTAGGATATTAGGGTGTCGCTATTGTTTTTTTCACAAGGCAGGTTGAAATGAATAAATACATGTTCTTTGATATTGACGGTACTCTTCTTGATGGTGGAAAATTCATCCCGCCAAGTACCATAGAAGCTATACATTCAGCAAGAAAAAAGGGGAACAAGGCATTTATATGCAGTGGAAGAAGTCTCTCAATGCTTCCGAAGCCTGTTCTTGATATAGGCTTCGACGGTATAGTCTGCGGAGGCGGAACCTATATATCCGTTGGAGATAAAATCATAAAACAGCATGCTCTCTCAGTAAATGAGCTTTCAAGGATAACTGAATGGTTTCTTAAAAAGCCAGTAGGATGCTTCTTTGAAGGAGACGATTATATTTACACTCTCCCACTTTCTCATTACAGGTATCCTGACAGGCTGGGTGCATTTTTAAAAATACTTTCTGCTCCTAAAAAGGTTTTCGATCCGGATCACCTTGAAGAAATCCATGCTGCCAAGTTTTCAGGCATGATCCTTCCGGAATATTGGGATTTTGTTCTTGAAATGGCTGAGGATATCAAGGATTTCATGAGATTGGTCATTCACAACGAACCTAATGAAGCTATACACGAAAAATACATGAATGAATGCCATACTGAAGCTCCTCGCGAAGGTGACAATTCAGGCGATGGTTTTGTAGAATTTTTACCACAGGGTACAAGCAAGGCAATTGGAATAAAAGAGTTGAGCCACACTGAAGGTTTTGATCTTACGGATGCCTATTGTTTTGGTGATTCTGAAAATGATCGTGAGATGATGGAAGAAATTCCAAATTCAATTTGTATGGGAAACGGGCTTCCACAGATAAAAGAAATAGCCTCATACGTTACAAGTGATATCCTTGATGACGGCATTATGAACGCTATGAAGCACTATGACCTAATGTAGCACAAAAAAGCCACCCCATTTTCGGGATGGCTTTTTTTTATTCTTCTGTTTCTTCTTTGGATTCTGACTCTGCCTTTTCAGCTTCCTTCTTTACGTCATCGAGGTTGAAATATCCTCTTTCGGGTTCGCTCTTTTCATCTTCATCGTCAAAATCATCAAGATCTACTTCTTCATCGTCGTCCTCATCATAAGGCTCTTCAATGTAGGTCTTGTAAAAATAGTAGCATGCCGCAGCAAAACCGGTAAATATTACAAGTCCTGCGAAAAACTTAATAAAATTTTTCATATTACCCCTCCTTTAAGATATGATGTAAACTCCAAAATACAAAATCACTTGATCAAACCGTATTTTTCAAGTGTCTGTCTAAGTACTTCCCTATGCTCTGCTGAGAGCGGACACATAGGCTTTCTATATAATCCAACTTCATAACCCATGAGATTAAGTGCTTCTTTAACCGGAATAGGATTTACCTCTATAAAAAGCTTATGCATAAGGTCAAGGTACTGGTTCTGAAGGTGAAGTGCCTTCGCAGTATCTCCATCCAGATAAGAACGAACTATATCATGCATCACACCAGGAATCACATGACTGGCAACAGAGATAACTCCCTTGCCGCCAAGTGAACAGATCGGCACAGCCTGATCATCATTTCCGGAATAGATAGAAAAATCATATCCTTCTGTAAGTGCTGCGATCCTTCCTATCTGAGAGATATCGCCGCTCGCCTCTTTTATGCCTTTTACATTAGGAACATCCTTAACAAGTCTGAGCACAGTCTCCGGCTCAATATTTACACCTGTCCT
>Ga0256405_10008988_pt1 | contig 13910 bp, 16 predicted proteins | sample RumenRJG_02DNA_FD_189096 | JGI IMG/M metagenome (GOLD analysis project Ga0256405, IMG submission 189096) | Bovine rumen microbial communities from Lethbridge, Alberta, Canada - RJG_02 | ecosystem: Host-associated > Mammals > Digestive system > Stomach > Rumen | place: Canada: Alberta...
CCGGGTCGAGCCGGCCGATCAGTTTCCTTTTGGAGCGGGGCTGCTGTTTTTCCTTGTCCCAGTAAGATGTTGACTCGTAAACATAAGTGATGCCGCTGCGCTTATCGAGCTGTTTGATGATCGCCATAGTATGGTCCTCCTAGTTATGTATTATAACACATAACTAGTAAAAACACAACCTCAAACGCCCGATTTTTCTAGTATTTATGCGGCTTCACGGCACTTTCCATAGTGATATCCTAGTGCGGTATCACGGGAATCCAGGGTATAATCGTTGTCCTCCACTCATGCCCGCATTCTCCGCATTTCCACCAGACGTAATCATTTGAATTTACACCAAACATATCCGGAGTCAGACCACCGTTTTTTTCATAGTTCCACTCAGATGCGAGATCAGGTCTCAGTTCTTTCAATGAGCTGGAGATGGGCGTCAGATATTTCCGTATATCATATTCATCCCGCTCAATATCAGCTACTACTCTGCTATGGACAGTGAAGGGGTTCTTTCTGGTCCACATATTCGATTCCCTGTCAATGGAATCAAGAATCGCCTGGATGACCTTCTGCAGTTCTTTTTTATATTGCCGTTTTTTTATAATATAAACAACGTCTGCCACGTCACGCCAATCATTATCGCTATTCTCTTTAACACGAATAAGGGTGATTCCGTTTTGCCGGCAAATATCATATTTAGTTTTTTCCCTCACATGTACTTCTTCAGTACCGTGCCAAAAGGCTCCGTCAAACTCTACCGCAAATCGAATGGAGGGCACATAAATATCGAGTTCCATGCCGTTATCAAATATGCCTTTGTATCTGTTTAGCGTATCAGGATAAAGTCTTTTTATATAATAATATATCGCCTGCTCCGGGAAAGAGGTCAGGCGTCTTTCAGCACAAAACGGACAGCCGGTACCATCTACTCGATCATGGACCGATGCCTGCCACTCATGACCATACCGACATTGCCACCAGACTTTTTTCCCATTCTTTTTCGAAACGTCTGTAGGTTTCATATTGCCATTTTTTTCTGGATGCCATTCCTTTGCAAGCTCTGGATAAAGCGTTGCAAAGTCATTAACACCTTTGACCGTTTTATGACCGGAACACACCGGACAGCCCGCATTTCGTGACACTTTCTTATGTACTGTCATTTCATAAGAGTGCCCCTGGGGGCAAGTCCACCATACTTTCTTATGGGATTCCCTGGTGACCTCATCAGGCCCGATGTCATTCTTTTCGAAATCCCAGGATTGTATAAGGTCCGGGCATGCGGAAGCAAAGTCATTAAATCCAGCTTCTACTCTATGTCCGGAGCAAACAGGACACCCATAGTTTCGAACCGCTTTCAGGCTGACCCGCATCTCATAAGAATGACCCTTCGAACATCTCCACCACACCACTCTCTGTGAACCTGGGCTGATGGTACGGGGATCCAGAGTGTTTTTTTCTGAATCCCATTCATTCATCAAGCTCTGTGATTCATCTATAGTAGTTTTTATTATTCTTCCTGCACACATAATGTACTGATCACCTTTACAACCTGTTGTATTCCCACTCTTGCCGGCAAAGTTTGAAATCCCCTATACTATAATATTTCCAGAATGTGTTATATCCGCTTTTTCTTATTTCAGATCAGGTTCCTGTTCCTTTATCTGCCGGCGGAACTAACGAAGCAGACGATGCCTTATACCCGCCGTGCCGCTTCTTAAACCTCTGCAACCGATCGGCATTGACACTCCGCTCTTCTAAATTATAAATAACTCGCTCATAGGGTAAATAAGTGCGAACTGTCCCAGGCTTTAATTCCAAGGCTTCTCCTATCTCCTCTCTGCTCTTTCCTTCCGCTTTCAGCCGAGAAACTGCCCTATACAGATATGTATCGTAATATGCGCCGGTAATCAGCAATTTTCGTACTTTCCCCGGTGTGATATCGAAGTATGCCGCCGTTTCGTTAAGCGTAGGATATCCATCCATGATATTGTTCCACACCTCATCTCCCGGCCTGTGGCCGCGAAGCCTGAGGTGCTTTCTTTGCTCGTTGTCATCAAAGATCCTGCCGAAATAAGAGCACACAGCCTCGACCAGAGATGCCTGGACCGATTCTGAATCGTAGTTTGGCTTTAAAGCTTTCATCAGTTTTACCCCTCCACATCTATCGTATCTCCATAGTTCTTATTTGTAAATATCCATTTGTATTCATTTATTTAACGTCAGAAAAACAGGGGCAACTGCCCCCGCTCTTCATTTCAGCAGTTCCAGGATTTCGTCGAGACTCTTTCCGCTTTTCTGAATAGCCTCCATAATCTTGGCCTTCTCTTCTTCAGCTTTGGCTGCCGCCGCAGCCTTCTCTACTGCATCTTTGATCTTGATCAGCTCTTTTAATTCAGCTTTTTTCGTCTTCAGCCCAGCAGTGATATCTTCGATCTCTTTCTCTGCTGCTGCGATCTTCTGCTCAAGTTCCTCCATAGAAAAGGAAGGAACAATTTCAGTCTTCTTATTCTTAGAACCCTTCGGACGCGGCATGATAAATTCTCCTCTTCTTTTGATAATACTTATGATGGTTTTATTGTAACTACTTCGGTCAAGATGACTGTATTTATAACATATCACGCACCTGCAGCCTCTTCGAGGCTTGAAGTTATATATGGTTCGCTTATAATAAAGCATCTATAATTACATAAAGTGGTACCACTATTATATGCACAGCAATGATAATTATCTGAATATACCAATGAAGTGGATACTCAAAAATAAAAAATAAAGAATAATATAATGCGCCACAAATCATAACAACCGCCGGAGCGACTCTGTTAAAACGATTTAAATAATATTCAGCCTTCTCACCCATATAATTTTTTCTATTAACAATAATCAACCATATAACCAACAAAAGTGAGAATAAGAGAAAATAAACAAAGTCACTATAATTTTGTTCTATTTCGAGATGTCTAAGCACCAAAGAAACTATCGAAATAAAATATCCAAATACACAAAACCAGCTTTCCTGGAGTATATCAGTTCTGTTATTCTCAGTATAAACCGCAGCTAGTTTATTACATTTCTTTTGTAATTCTTTTTTACTTCTTTTCGGGTATTTTCCTGAAATTAACTCTACCAGTTTATTGCTAACATCCTCTATTTGATTCTTATCAGGATCCTTAATTATATACTCTTTTATTACTTTATCAATTTCTATAGCCTCAGCATCCGACAAATTACTTATTTCCTTTTTTAATTGTTCTAACTGCTTATGATGAGATTCTTTACTTAATATTTTTTTGGGTTTACACATAATCTAAGCTGATACCTCTATTAATATACTTTCTTTTCAGCAATCCCATATATATTTACTTGTTTTCGGATTCTGCCAAACTCCCAGAGCTAAACCGAAGAGTTACGAAGAAAATGACTTCCTATCATATTCTCAAACAGATCCAGCCATCTCGGACAAAGTATGTCATTCGCTCTCTTGATGGCTTTCAAATTCTCCAGGCTCCGACAGATTAATCATATTGTGAGTATTTTTTTAGTAAGTGATCAATAACTGCACGTTTCACGATTATCCACAACTGTTCTCTGTGATCCACAAGCCAAAGAATGCCGACGATCATTCCAGCATCCTTTGGCTTGTTATTTATTAATCCGCTTCGTTACTTCCAATATACGCCGTAAAGTCTGCATCCGCCGGACCTGAAGCTGCTTCGGAAACACCGTTTATGGCGGTGGCAATGCCGGAGGCATTGCTGGAGAAGGTACCGCCGAGGCCTTCCACGCTGTCGGCGTTCTTCAGGATCTTACCGGATGCATCCACAAGGTATCGGTTGATGACATCGGCATGGAGATCACTGCCATCCTCCTTCACAACGTTCACTACGCGTGTACCGGAACCGGTCTGCAGGCGGCCTTTATAGTAAAGGTATCCGCCGACTTCTCCGGTGATGCCGATGCCGTCTGTTCCGAAGGCGTACCACTCTTTTCTTCCGTCAGGAAGGGTGACTTCCTTTGTGCCGGAAGCACGGTAATTCTGGTTTTCCGGGTCAAAGAAATACACATCCCGCACACGGACCTTGTCCGTTCCCTGGAATGCCAGGCCGCTCTTCGTCATGCCGTTGAAATCCACAAGCACGTACTGATTATTCCCGAGATGTACCATTTCGACTGCGCCGTTCTCGGAAGAACGGACTATGTCTCCCTGATGGTCAAAGTAGTACCAGGTGGGATCTGTGCCCAGGCTCATCTCTGGCGGCGGCGCAATGAGCAAGCCACAGTTGGTTGCGCGCTCACCCTGCAGCATGCCGCTTCCAGCCTGCGGGGCGTAATAGTGATAGCGGCGCATGTCATCGTGCTTGTTTCTCTGGGTCTTGCACCAGCCAAGCCAGATCATGCCCCGGGCATTCACGGCATAGTAATGTCCTTCGATCAGGACTTCGCTGTAACTCTGGTTCTGGGCTCGCACGGCCTTGCCGCCGTTGCCGGGATCCAGATAAAACCAAGCCTTGTTCCCGTAGAGGGTCGCATAATTATTGTATGCTTCAGGCTCTAGCCAGGACTTTGGCATCTCGTACTCCACCCAACCGGAAGCCTTGGCGCCGTCTTTACCGTAGAAGGTGTAGTCACCCTGATCGTCCTTCTGCCAGTCCGTCACCATGACGCCGCTCTTATTGAACTTGTACTCATTGCCGTCGATTTCGGTGGAGTGGCTTCGTCCCTGGACCCAGCCCTCTTCGTCGGCGTAGTACCAGGTCTCCTTCTCGGTGGTGATGTCCTCCAGCTCCATCTCCATGGTGGCAGGTCCTGTGATGGTGGAGGTCGATGTGATGGAGAACCACTCGCTCCGCTTCTGGGCGCCGTCCTCACCGTAGTACTTCCTGCGGTTTCCATCCTTCCGGAGGTTCACACCAGCATCGGAGAAGTAATAGCTCTTTCCATCCACCTCGTGGTCACCGCTCTTCAGGCAGCTGCCGCTGGGTTCAGCATAATACCAGCGGGTGGTGGTGACATCTTCTCCTTCTTTGTTCTTCGAAACAGTGTCGATGGAGAACCAACCGTTCTCCTTCATGACGCCGTCCTCCTCCAGGTAGTAGCGGTCCTTCGTCTCCGGATCCGCGAACCATTTCTTCCTGTAGTTCACGCCGTTCTTGTCAAAATAGTACCAGGAACCGCCGATCTTGGAGAAACCGTTCTCTGTCCGGGTCATGTCTTCATTGATGTAATACCAGTTTGTGTAGGGTTCGCCCTTCGAATTCACCAGGTCCAGGGATACCCAGCCCGGTCCCAGACAGTCGCCGTCCTTGTTAACGCAAATATTTTCCTCGCCGATCTTGAACCACTTGTTGAGCTGAGCCCGGCCGTTGGCATCGAAATAGACCTTATGGCCCTCGACCTCAAACCAGTCTCCGTAATAAATGGATCCGTCTTCCTTCGCGTAGTACCAGTAAGTTGTGACAGTTACAATATTTCCTTAATATTCTCGTTGTTAACAACAAACCCTTCTTTTGTCCTATATCGAATAGCTTCATAAGGATTAGAACCACATGGGTAATCACAAAACAGATGCGGAATGATATAATATTCGTCACCATCCATGTCATAATCGATAATATTTTCAAACGGAATACAACCAAAAACCTCTAGTCGACATCTAATAATTTCATAGTTATCTGGGTTTTCTAAATTAATATCACGGCTTCGTTTCAACTGCCGGACTTTAGCATCAACCACATAAGGAAATGCTCTAACTTCAATCCCATTATGATACCAGTTATAGATTTCTGTCTTATAATATCCCGAAAAATCATTTGAAATATCCGGATAATTTTTATCATATATTGATCTTATTAAGACTTCACTATATTTGAATTTAAGCCAATGAGCCCCGTTGTAACGAATTGCATTTTTGTCTGTTTCAGAAATATTCGTTTTTAATAATTCCTTGTGCATTCTTTTCTTTAGAGCCAGGTTGCGTCTTATTGCTGAAATAGTATCGTTTCTTTCTCCCGTCATATTTATTCCGAAAAAGCCAAATAGAATATCATGGTAATCAGCATACAAAAGAGTCTCTAAATACGTTGCTGACCAAATTGCATAATGTTGAATCCCTACTTTCGCACAAGCCTCATTGAATCCATCAACGCTAGGGGGTGCGGACATTTCCTTGGACCATTAACCAATCAATATCCGCTATGAATCAAGCCGCTATAAGCCCAAGATACCTTCGATACTGAAGTGGGCTCATTCCTCCAAGAGAGAGCTTGATTCTCTTTTCCGAGTACCAATGCATATATTCATCAAGGATGGTTATGAACTCCTCGATGGTGATATCTTTCCAAGATTGCCCATAGAACATTTCGTTCTTCAGGCGTCCGAAGAAACCTTCACAGGCAGAGTTGTCCGGAGAGCATCCCTTTTTGGACATTGATCTTGTGAGTCCCGCGTTCTCCATCCTCTCGATCCAGCCTGGCCAACGGTAATGCGCACCTCGATCGGAATGAATAATCGGATGCTCGCCATTCTTAAGAGTTCCGACGGCGTTATCAAGCATGGTATTGACAAGTTCGGCATCCGGAGAAGTCCCTATTGTCCAGGAAACCGGTAGTCCGTCAAAGCAGTCAATAATAGGAGAAAGATATATTTTTCCAGCCGGGATATGAAACTCTGTGATATCTGTCAGCCATTTCACATTTGGCTGCTCGGCGTGGAAATCCCGCTCTATCACGTTCGGAACGGCAGGTGTTATCTCTCCTTTATAGGAACTATACTTCTTACGCTTAACAGTTGGTACTATAAGCTTCTCTTCCTGCATGAGCCTGCGGACCACCTTCTCGGATACAGTCAACTCCTCATTCTTGAGAGAGCTATGAATTCGACGGTAGCCGTATCTGCTGGAGGATTCAGCGAATACAGTACGGATCTTTACTCGGATATCAGCGTATTTATCCGGGGCACTGAGCGCGGCTTGCTGGTAGCAATAACTGCTTTTCGCCATATGAAAGACATCCAGGAGCTCATGAAGGCTGTATTTACTGCGAAGGGCGCCAATCACGATCGCTTTTTCGCGATTGGTCAGCTTTTCGAGACTGACGCCCTCATCTTTTTTTAGGTTTTCAGCTGCTTTCTCAAGGACATCTTTTTCCAACTGCAACCGATAAACCTGGCGTTTGAGTTCTTCCGCTTCATTATGGAGCTGCTCGATTTCTTGCTTGAGAGAATCCACGGTTTCCTGTTTATCAGCAGTGGTATCCGGCTTCTTTTTGGGCATGGGTGATATGTTTCCTTTCCCGAGAAGATCCCAGGCCCAGTTATATACAGAGTATCTGCTGACGTTATATTTATCAGCAATCTCTTGAGCACTTCCGTCTCTGGTACATAATTCGATAGCAACCTGTTCCTTCTGTTCTTTTGATAAATGTACCAATGATTGTCCTTTGGTGCAAGGACGTGTTTCTTCGGGAACATCCTCTTTTATCCATTGTGTAAGAAGCGATCGGCTTGGATATCCCAATACCCGGACTGTCCGCGAAACACATTTGCCGTGTTCAAGATAATGCTTAACAGCAGTAGCACGCTGTTCTACAGTATATTTTCTGTAGGGCTCACCTTCTTTTACCAGAGTGCCCGTCTCTGTATACTGCCTGTACCAGGCTACAAGAGATTTATAATCGGGATAGCCCAGTTCATTAATAACTGACGCAGCACTACGATCGTATTGAATATATAATTCAACTGCTTTTATTCTTTGTTCATGAGAATACATGTGCGGTCTCCTCCTTAGCCACTATTGTGGTCCAGGATTTTGTCCGCACCCCCCTATCTTCGAAGGATTACATCCACAAACAACATAGTAGTATTCGGCAATCTGTTTGTTGTGTGCAGCATAATCCTCTACAATTTTCTTGAGCTGACTTTTGGTAAGCTTTTCATATCGTTTGCACTGAAAATGATAAACAACTCTTTTACCATTTTCGAGGAGCTCTACTGCATTAATATCAATTCCATCATCTGACCCAGCAGCTCCTAAATGATCAAGCCTTTCCCAACGGCGCATACGATATATTATTTGAAGCGTCATAACCTCAAATCTACCTGGTTCCAAATCAGTAAAATGTAGTTTTCCATAAGTTCTTGTAGTCATTATGCCTCTTCTCATGCTTTTTTGAATTCTTCCAAGTCATCTTTAGTAAGAGGATAGATATATCTTTACTTTACACAGAATTATTTACAGTCTCGCAGCTCCGCATCTTATGCTTTTTCGGTCATGGTTGAATCTCCACAGAGTCAGATAACCGCTACTCCATGTATCTAATAATCTTCTCATATAAAGCGTGCATCCGATTCCAGCATCCAGATCCGAGGCATTCGATTCCACAGCTATGCTCACTTCTTACAATTTTGAACTGACGATGAAAACTGTCCATCTTTCCAACATACACACCATTAGCTTTTATTAAAACCGATGAATCATTCCCAAATTGGTCACCTGTTAAATCAACTATCCATCCCTCAGTCTCTTGCCAAGAATGATAGCAATGCCCATAAACCTTATCGTAATATTCTCCATCAACCCGAATACTGTCAATATTGAACTTGTGAAAAAGATAGTGAGTAAATAAATCGGCTGTATCCTCACAGCAATCGTGTGGAAAACTGTTCATTCTTTCAGGTCTATAGCTGCTGGGCTTAAATTCTCCTGCATCTCTTGCTTTTTCTATGGCTTTTCTAAACTTTGAAGCTTCTGATTTTAAATGTTCTTCGGTCATATCATCTTCACCCTGTGTAGATCAACTCTCACAAATTCGCAATGAATTAACCTCAATCATACTGCTTTCATCTTTGCCACGTATTTTTGATATTCCAGCCACCAATTCTTCTAACCGTTCTTTTAATGAATGCACGGAATCAATATTATTCACAAACGGCGCATCCGTTTCAAGCAGTAATCTATCTGCGGGAATCATCTTGATTGTCTCCTGCCCCGACTTTGTTTTCAGCATCCGGGGATTTATAGAAAACCAAGCACCTGCTTCAATCGCTCTCCTCCGTTCTGCCGCAGTCCCTGTGAACCAATGGAAGATGCAACTATTATTCTGGAATGTTCCTGCCTTCTCTAATTCGTCGATAACCGCTCCGACAGCTTTTACAGAATGGATTGACAGCACCTTATTACCTTCATCTGCACAAGCCTTAGCAATTTCCCGAAAGTAAGAAAGTTGCTGCTCTTTGGATGCTATATACGCCAAATTAAAATCAAGTCCAATTTCACCAATGTATCTGCTGTTCTTTAAACTGTACCCAGTAGAATGGACACCTGCATTTTTGGGCTTCCCCGTTATACGGACAGTGTTTTTAGGGTGAAACCCCATTTGGTGGACATCGCTGAGCTGTTTTTTGTGGTAAGCTGTATCCGATCATCAAGGAAACGGGGAGGATCGGATCGCTTTGAAGAAAACTCATAAAAACCCTCTTACTCCAGAGCAGGTTACACAGCTGCTCAAGAACCGCTACGTAAAGAGTGTTTCTCAGAATACAGTCCGTTTTACGGAAGAATTCAAGAGATATTTCTATCAGAAGCATACTTCTGGCATGATGGTTCGAAGTATTTTTCTGGAATGCGGGATAGACCCGGATGTCCTTGGCGAAAGCAGGATCAGTGGTTTCTGCCATACCATCAATAAGCAGGCCAGGCGTGATGCGGGGTTTACTGACAACCGGCAGAACAACTACCGTCGGCCATCGAAAACGGGTGATGAATCAATTGATACCCGTATTAAACAGCTGGAGCATGAGCTTGCTTATACCCGGCAAGAGGTCGAATTCTTAAAAAAACTGCAAATGGCAGATATGGAGGCGCGGAGACGATGGGAATCCAAGCACCCGCCGAAGTAAAGTTCGCCCTTATATATGAAGCCATACAGCATGATGACAATGCCCTCAGCATTTCTTATATGTGTCAGATCGCCGGTGTCTCCCGCTCAGGATTCTATGCCTGGATAGGCGCTGCTCCGATAAGGCAGAAACGAGAGGATCATGACAAAGCCGATTTTTCATTGATCCTGGAAGCGTACCGCTTTCGTGGTTATGCCAAAGGTGCCCGCAGCATCCATATGAGACTCCTGCATGTGGGGATCATCATGAATGTCAAAAAGATCCGCCGGTTAATGAATAAGTACAACCTGTTCTGCCCGATCCGGAAGGCAAACCCATACCGGAGGATGGCAAAAGCTCTTGCAACTAACAATGTCGCTCCAAACGTAGTCGACCGGGAGTTCAAACAGAAACCCCGCAGGGTACTGCTGACAGACATTACCTACCTGTTCTTTGGCGACGAAGGCAGATGTTACCTGTCCACGATCCTTGATGCTTTCACCCATGAGATTCTGGCCTATTGCGTGAGTCTGAGCCTTAAAGTGGATTTCGTCATCGCTACTGTAGACCAGCTTGTTGTCGAGCACGGCAGTACACTGGATAATGAGACCATCGTGCACTCGGATCAAGGATGTCATTACACCAGCTATGCCTTCATTCAGAAGCTGAAAGATGAAGAATTCGTTCAGTCCATGTCCAGACGTGGCAACTGCTGGGACAATGCTCCACAGGAAAGCTTCTTCGGACATATGAAGGACGAAATCCGCGAAGAAGTTGCTGAGTGTAGCATCTTCGAGGATGTTGCTGCAAAGGTCGATGACTGGATTGACTACTACAACAATGACCGTTATCAATGGGATCTGCTGAAGCTGTCCCCAAAGGAGTACTACCAGTATCTGCAAACAGGGGTCTATCCGCTTCCGATATATGATTCGAAAAACAAAAAGTAACACTGGGGCTCTGCCCCAGACCCCGGGGGTTAACGCTTTGGTTTCCAAGAGGCAGTGGATCGTTCCCGAAGGAATATAAAAAAGGCAGTACACCTGGCACTGCCTCCCGCCAACCCGGTATGGCGCTCGTGTCGCTCCCCAGCGTTGCACTATCCTCCATATCGGTAAAGCAGTAGCAGTATAACAGACCGGGTGTCAGAAGGCACCCCTAAAATTCAAAGTTGTCCTTGACAAAGGGTACACTTCACTTTACCAGCCTTAAAAACAGGTCAATCTCCGATTCTCTTTCAGCAACCAGTTGAGGATGAAATCCCAAACTGACTCTAATATTATCCACACCAGAGCAGAACTGCTTCTCCCGTTGATATGCTTTGGGAGTCGTACCAACAGCTATAACACCAACATCAACATTACTGAACTCACGAAACAACGTCTTCATATTTTCCATCAAATCCAGATGGAAATGCGTGTCAATTAGCATTCTCTTTCTCCAGACTATCCTGAATCCACTGGTCAACTTCCATGAGACCTCGATAATAAGTGTCCGCCAGTTCTGTCAGATATGCCTCATCCATTTCAAGTGGCCCAGGTTTGTGAATAAGTGCATCTTTAGCCTCCGGGTTTTTCTTCAATCTTTCTATTGCATACTGGAAAGAACGAATCTGCTCTCCTTTTGCTTCTCGATTGTTCACCAGTTCAGTGACATTCGAATCCATGTAAACAGAAGGATCAAAATCCCCAAACGCCTTATACATCGCAGCTCTTCTAATAATACAGGGTAGACAATGACCACAATGATTTGACTTGCCACTATGAATACTGACGCTGTTTACTGAAGAGCAAGAAAATGATTGCCCCATGGCAATTTTCAGGGCTTCCTTGTTAAGACACTCTGCTGCCATCTCACCCTTTGTTTTGTTCCAGTACGGGTTTGAAATTGAAAACCCAAAGATATCGGAGACCGCTTCATTCCACAATTTAAAATAGAACGGATGCGTAGTTCTTGTACTGTGAGAACCAAGTCGTAGATATTCCAAAGGGACATTAAGCGCTATCAGCCCGTTTTCTGGCATTAGCAACTGTGTGCATCCTTTAGTTCCGCTCATAGCAAACATAGCAATGGCTATAAAAAGAAATGATCTGCTCCGCTGATTTAAGTCCGAGCCAGCTTCAGGGAATTCTACTCCATCCAAATTCGTCCAATAATAAGCATTTTCATGCGATACATTGCCATATTTCTCGTCAAGAACAGAAAGCAGATTAGTTTGCCAGTGCCTCACTCGACTTTCTCCAGCATGGCTGACCAAAAGCGTAGGTTGGCCTTTTTCCATATAGTTGATTGCTGCTATGAGGCTATCCATTCCACCGGAAAACAGTGATGCTACTGCGTATTTATCGGTTCTATTGCAAAACTTATCATCCTGTGCCAGTTTTATCTCTCTCCGTGTGAATTCGATTGTCCACAAGTCTCCTGTGAGAAACTTGAGCATACGCTCAAAGAGCCTCTTATATTTGCTCCATCCATCATTAAACAATGGAACAGTAAGAATAATTTCTCTAGACCACGAATCTTGCCCCTGTTCTCTTCTGGATATCTTCATGTCAGCCATGTACACAAGAATACCCAAAATAATAACATCAAAACCTGTTTCTGATGGATAGATATTATTCCTTCGTAACTCATCAATAGTTCTTTGCAACCCATAGCGAAATGAACCTATTGATGTAAGCATGGGAATTTGAATTATAATCGTACTTGCCTCTTGAATTGTTTCAGATGCAAGAGCATGAAGATTTTTATCAAATGATGCAATTAAATGATATCTGTACATGCTCAGTCACCTATCCCTTCCAGGATTTCAAAGACTCTTTGATAAATACTATCTGTTATCTCCTTTGCTCGTTCGTTAGACATCTCTATATTATCCTGTTTCATCTCAGCACATGCATCAGAAACACTTTGATCTATTAACTGCTCTACTTTCTCTTCAATATGCGCAATTTCATCTAGTGACTCGGAAAACCTGATTGTATTATTGGCAATGCCATTCATAATCTGCTGCATTACAACCTTAGACATATATCGCTGATTTATAGAATCAATCTCATCTTTTGTCAGGCTATCGATAGGTTTTCCCATCATTTCTGGATTATCAGCTACAACATCATAGTAGGCGGATCTTGAAATACCCTCATTCTCCGTACCACCATCTGGACACACAAACCTTGCCAGACGTATAAAAAACTCCTTAGCAGGAAGTCCTTGAAGAGTATCTAGCGAAAGAAGCTGTGCAATTTGGTGAAATCCACCAGGTCCTGATAGCGTGTGGAGAATCCCATACAGGCGAGCTGTGCTTGTTCTGGATGAACCGAGTCGTTTAGTAGCATTTGAACTGCCACCAAGTGATCTACTGACATAATGAGAAATACCATTTCTCATAGAGGACCCATTTCGTCCACCACCAGAAACAAAGTGAGTAAATGACGTTCTAGGTCCTCTAAATCGATTTGGATCTGCTTCTGGAGGAATTGGCTTACTATCAGGCTGTGCAGGTAGCTGTGGGTTACCAGGTGCGGTTTGAGAAATTTGTCCTACCTGTCCTGGAGTCGTGGGAATTGGATCTCCTTCTAACCATGTTGGGAGCAAAGGGTTATGTCCGTTTTGCCCTCTGTTTCTTGTCGATGTCCCCATGGTCTATTACCTCAGTGCATTTGTGGCTGCAGTCTTGACGAAAGGATCCTTTGTTTGCTCCTGTACCTTCCTGATGAACTCATTCAATTTTGCTTTAGCTTCTGACGCTTTCGGAATGCATTCTTCCCATCCACCGACTGCCCAGATACCAATCTTATCAATCGGTAACGTTAAAAGAAACTCAGTTAAATTCGATTGTAACTCAGGGCGGTATGAAACAAATATTCGTAATCCCTCTACTAGCTTCGGTGTTTTTTGTGCTAACTGCATTTTTCTAGGGTCAATCACTTTTCTCGTGGGATTGACCATGCCAAACTGTAGGTTTTCGATGCCGTCCGCCAGCCTTGACATGAACCTCAGGCAATGCTTCAGGCTCTTCACCCCGACGGCGACGAACTCAGGAA
>Ga0256405_10008989_pt1 | contig 13908 bp, 12 predicted proteins | sample RumenRJG_02DNA_FD_189096 | JGI IMG/M metagenome (GOLD analysis project Ga0256405, IMG submission 189096) | Bovine rumen microbial communities from Lethbridge, Alberta, Canada - RJG_02 | ecosystem: Host-associated > Mammals > Digestive system > Stomach > Rumen | place: Canada: Alberta...
TGAACGAATAATTTAATGCTGCATTTGTCGGATTCGAGTAATTTGTATTCAAAAAATAATATAATATGAGTTCTGCAATAGAAATTGAAAATGTAAGTAAACAATATAGGCTCGGACTTGTTTCTACGGGTACGATTGCCCATGACTTGAATCGGTGGTGGACGGTGAATGTCCTTCGCAAGGAAGACCCCTATCTGAAAATCGGTGAGACCAACGACCGTTCCACGAAAGGTAATAGTGAATATGTCTGGGCACTGAAGGACATCAACTTCAGTGTTGAGCAGGGTGACGTTGTTGGTATCATTGGCAAAAATGGTGCAGGCAAAAGCACCTTATTAAAGCTCCTCAGTCGTGTTACTACCCCTACGACAGGCGAAATTCGCGTCCGTGGACGCATAGCCTCATTATTGGAAGTAGGCACCGGTTTCCATCCTGAGATGACAGGCCGTGAAAATATTTATTTGAATGGAGCTATTATGGGTATGACCAAGGCCGAGGTATCACGTAAGTTGGATGAGATTGTTGATTTCTCCGGCTGCGAACGCTATATTGACACCCCAGTAAAGCGTTATTCCTCAGGTATGACCGTCCGTCTCGGATTCGCCATCGCCGCCCACTTGGAGCCAGAGATTCTCGTTGTAGATGAGGTTCTTGCCGTTGGTGATGCAGAGTTCCAGAAAAAGGCCATCGGAAAGATGAAGGAAGTCAGTCAAGGCGGTGGTCGTACCGTGTTGTTCGTCAGTCATAATATGGCGGCAGTGAAAAGCCTGTGTCAAAAGGGGGTACTCTTAGAAAATGGCATGGTAAAAGAAACAGGCGATGTTGACGAAATTGTTGGTCACTATTTGCGTGGTGACAGTGCCATTGAGAACTACCAGCAATGGAAGTCGCCTGTAGTTGTAGGTGATGGATTTGAACTATTATCACTTGGTATTCGGAAAAAAGGTGCTTTGTATAGCGATATGATGAGTGTTGATGATAATTTGGAATTAATAGCTCAATACAGATTGCTGAAACCATTTGAGAAATTCCATCTTACTTTTCATTTGAAAAACGACCAAGGTATAAAGATTTTTTCCTTCTCAGGAGGCGGTCGTTGTATATCATTACAGCATAATGCAGGCTTTTATGAGCAATGCTGTATCATACCGTCACATTTCCTTAATTGGGGTAACTATTCTGTTGACATATATGCAGTAATTAACCAACATCATTCTTTTGCCAGAGCTTCTGACGTAATATCATTTACATTAGTTAATAACAGGAATGCATTGGGGACTTTTATGGGGAGGGAACCTGGCGATGTAACTCCAACATTTGAGTTCTCTGAAATAAATATCAGAAAATGAAACGTAAAATTGCTCATTTTTTTATTGATGATAAGTTTTTCTATGCGGCAAAGAGGCAATTTGAATCTTTAGAAGACTATGAAAATAGGTTTTTTGTCATTTCAGCACATCATCAATTCAAATATCTTGATAGATCATCAATTGAAATAATTAACCCCAACGATTTGTTGAAATATATAAAAGATCCTAGCTTTTGTGATATATTAATTCTTCATACCCTTAACTCTATTCCAATTCATCAAATAAGTGAAATATGTTCAAACATCAAAGTCGTTTGGCTCTCATGGGGATTTGACATATATAATAATATTTTCCCACAGTATCCATTAATAAAAATACGCAAACAACATATTGAATCAGTTTATCCTTTGCGTGTTCGTATAAGAAGATTGTGGAATCGAATGAAAAGAAAAAAGCAGGAATTGTGTGCTTATTATTTTGGAGAAGGTTATGGGAAAAGGAAAGAATTCGAAAATGCGATACAGCGTATAAACTATTTTTCAGGTGTTTTCCCTGAAGAATATGACTATTTGAAGAAAAATAAGTTTTTTAAAGCTCGATATTTTTGTTTCAATTATGTTGGAAAGTCTAAGCCCTCTGAATTAAATAAGTTATCGAAATTGGGAACAGCCATTCAAGTTGGCCACAACGGAATGGAATGGTTAAATCATATTGATGTTTTCAAACGTTTAATAAAAATGAATTTAGGGGATAGGAAAATTATATGTCCATTAAGTTATGGGAATAACAGTGACTACACGAATTTTGTTATTAAAGAAGGTTATCGTTATTTCCATAACAACTTCTCTGTTTTGTCAGATTTTTTACCGATAGATAAATACAAAGCACTTTTGGATAATGTTGGCTATGTAGTTCTAAACGTTAAAAGGCAATGTGGTGTAGGGAATATACTCATTGGAATCAGGAGAGGAGCAAAGGTCTTCTTTCCGAAAGACTCTATTAATTATAGGCATTTTTCAGAAATGGGAGTCAAAGTGTTCTCTATCGAGGAAGATTTGAATGAGAAAGAACTTAACACTCAATTGTCAGATGATGAAATTAGGAAAAATTGCGAGTTGGTCGATGCTTATTATAATTATGAGGAAGTAATGAAGAGACTTATAAATTCACTTAACAGCATATTTCAATAAGATTGTTTTATAATAGCGATATGTTTTCTGTTTTAATAGCCAATTACAATAATGGACTCTATTTGCAGGAGGCTATTGATAGTGTCCTCTGTCAGAATTATACAGATTGGGAGGTCGTCATTGTGGATGATTGTTCAACAGACGAATCCAAGTCTATATACCAAAACTATGAGTCAGATTCTCGCTTCCATATTATCTATAATGATAAAAACAGAGGGTGTGGATATACTAAATGGAGATGTGTGGAGGAGGCGCATGGAGAAATTTGCGGTTTCTTGGATCCCGACGATGTGTTAATGCCCGATGCATTAGAAAAAATGGTGAAAGTGCATGAAGTACATCCGGAAGTTTCCATTATTTACTCTCGATGTTATCTATGTGATACGGATCTAAACATTAAGGGGGAGAATCAGTTGTTGCAACTGAAAGAAGGAGAGTCTTTCTATACCTATCGCTGGTATGGGGCCATGCACTTGACAACATTCAAAAAAACATTTTACGATAAGACAGAGGGAATAGCCCCATACATCTTAGCAGGAGTAGATCAGGATTTGTATTTTAAGATGGAGGAAGTTGGAGATATCTATGTTTTGAATGAGTTTACTTATAAATACAGACAGGGAGTTTCGACGGCTGTAACGAGTAATTGGTATCGTACGTGGTTTTGGAATTTGGAGGTGAGACGTAATGCTTGTATGAGGCGTGGATTGAGTTTAAGCGATGAAACCTATCAGGATTTTATTAAGGTCATTCAAGAAAGAGAACAGCGTGTAATGAATCAAAACAAACACGATATATTGTTCTCTTCGAAGGTGTTTCGTTTAGGATATGCGATTTTATATCCTTTCATTAAAATAAAGGAATTATTGAATCGTATTCGTAAATGATTTTCTCCTTCGTCCTTCCCGCCTATAAGGGGAAATACCTTGAACAGGCGATTAGTAGTATTATCGCCCAAGACTATAAAGAATTTGAATTGGTTGTTGTGGATGACTGCTCTCCGGATGATATTCGGGGAATTGTGTCAGGATTTCATGATGACCGCATTTCTTATTACCGGAATGAGGAAAATATAGGAGGACATGATTTAGTGGCACAGTGGAACCATTGTCTTGAATATGCCAAGGGAGATTATGTCGTTCTTGCAACAGACGATGATTTGTATGAGCCGAATTTTTTATCTTCATTTGTGCCCCTGATGGAGAAATATCCAGAAGTGGGGCTGTTCCGTTCGAGGATATTGCAGGTGGATGACCAAAACGTGGTTAAAGATATAGATGCCTGCTATAAGGAATATCTATCACCTGTGGAGTTTCGCTATCATATGCTGCATGGAATGAGAGGTGGTATACCGCAGTATATTTTCAAACGTAGAACTTTAGTTGAAAAAGGTGGTTTTGTGAATTTTCCGAAAGCATGGGCTTCGGATGATGCAACAGCGTTATTGCTGTCAGATTGTGGGGTTGTCAACAGTCAGGAGCATCTGGTGCGTTTCCGTTGGAGCAGTATCAATATTTCTAATGACAGGAGATGCGGTTTGGAGAAATTCCAAGCTAGATTATTGTTTTCAAAATGGCTTCAAGAGCATCAGGTGGCTGTTGTCGAAGATGAAAAATGGAAGACGTTTTATCAACGAACAGTTACGGAGTATCTGCCGATTTACAATAAGTTGACGATGATCACAACAATGAGTATGTTGACTTGGAGTCATTGGATAAAAAGCATAAAGGAACTGTGGGTATGTGACACATTCTCACTCAAAGATAAATGTTCAATTATATTGAGGTCGTTTCAAAAAAGGATTAGATAGTGGAGAACAGTTTGAATAAAGCAACAGGTAAAAGGAGAGAGCCTTGGATAGATATAGCTAAAGGGATTCTAATCTTGTTTGTGTTGCTGGGGCATGTCAACTATTTTGCTCACGACTTTGCAGGAACAGATGATTTTGAGTTTGTTACAAATACACACATATTCTTTATCACTTGGTATATGCCTGCTTTTTTTGTGATAACCGGCTATTGTACAAATTTTGATGTTCCGTTTAAAGACTTTGCATTAAAGAATTTCAAGAGTTTGATAATCCCCAGCATTTTAATAGGGGTGTTCCTTTCTTCATGGATAGCATCATTTTTTACATCAGAAGGACTCTCTTGCTATAATTTTTTAGACAAAAATTGGTATGGAATATTGTTGACTTGTGGTCCTTGGTTCCTGACAGCATTGTTTGTCGCCAAGATAATTATGTATGGTATTAGGAAATGGATTAAAGTTGGGGATGTTTGGATTTTCCTAATTTTATTATTTGGGATGTTGGTCGGTTGTTCCATCTATAATAAGAAGCTGGTCCTAAATATATGGTATTTTGAGCATGCGCTAATGTTGCTTCCATTTCTTTTCTTTGGAAGCGTGTTAAAAAAACACTCGCAGTGGTTGGATAAAGAAAAGTTATTGGTGTGTCTTGGTTTGGGATTTATATTGGTGGCAATATTGATGAAGCTATTCCATTTACCATACCCATATATAGTTGGGGTTGTTGGCATGTTTTGGGGTAATTTTTGGTTGTGTTTTTTAATGGGTGTCTCAGGTTCTTTAATGTTGTTTGTCATATGTAGATGGATTGGAAAATGCTGTTGGTTAGAATATTTGGGCAAGCACACAATTACGATTTATTTGCTTCAAGAAAGTATAATGGTTGTTCTTATTAAAGGGTACCTCCATTGGCAAGTGGGTATCTCTAAATATCTTGTTGCTTTATTCTTAATTTTGTTTACAGCGTTTGTCTGTGCATGGTTGGATGTTGTGATAGATAAACATGCAAGATTTCTGAAAGGAAAATTTTAATTGTTTGCGCTGAAAGATTATAAGTCTTTGAGGAGCCTGTAAAAAATAATGAGATGGTAAAAAATATTTCACGCCAATCGAATATGGAATTATTAAGAGTCATTTCGATGATTCTTATCATGATGATTCATGCGCAGTTTTATTTGATACCACATTCTATACCTCGTTGGTTTATTTTGATAGGTGCAGATGCTGGGGTCAATTGTTTTGTGCTTATTTCCGGATATTTTGGAATTCACCCCAAAATAAAGAGTTTTTCCTCTTTCATATTTCAGATATTGTTCTTTATTTTGATAGGGAATCTAATTTCGTTTTGTGGGGGTAAGGCTTCGGTAACAAGTTTTAATTTTATAAATTTCTCATGGTTTATTAATGCATATATTGCGTTATATGTTTTTTCGCCAGTTTTAAATGCTTATGCTGAAAAAGCCACAAAAAGGCAGTTTCAGTGGTTCTTGGTTTTATGGGCAATAGTCGAAGTTGTAATGGGATACGCTATCGATTATTTAAAGTTCGATAGGGGGTATTCTTTTCAAGCATTTATTTTCCTTTACATGGTTGCCCGTTATATAAAGATTCATGGAGGACGATGGTGTTCATTAGACAAGCGCAATGATCTCTTTTTGTTTGTTTTGTTTACTTTGATAAGTGCCTTTCTTATGTCTTATAGCGAATATATGGGAAAGTCTGCTGGTGGTGAGTATTATTTGCGTGCCTATAATTCACCATTGATGATATTAGCAAGTGTCTTTTTCACATTGTTTTTCTCAAAGTTGAAGCTACAAAGCGGAGTTGTTAATTGGATGGGAAAGTCAGCCTATGCTGCATTCCTGTTTCATTGCGTGATATTGGAATGGTATAGAGGCACTTGTCTTAATTTCTACAATTCAAACCATTATATTCTTGCAAGTTTGTATTCTGTAGGATTTATTTTACTCATATTTATGGTAGCTATTTTGATAGATCAGTTGCGGATAGCCGTTTGGAATGGCTTTTTATGGGTAATTGAAATATTTCAAAAGAGAATAAGCTTAAAATAATTTTCGTGAGAGAATGAAGTTTTCTGTCATTACCATTAATTATAACCATGCAGAGGGATTGCAACGGACTATTGAGAGTGTTGCGTCCCAATCTTTCCATGATTATGAATATATTGTGATTGATGGAGGAAGTACAGATGGTAGTGTGGAAATAATCAGAGAACATGCCTCTCAAATCGATTTCTGGATAAGCGAGAAGGATGGGGGAATCTACCCAGCGATGAACAAAGGCGTGAAGGCTGCGCATGGGGACTATTGCATCTTTATGAATTCCGGTGATGAATTTTATGCTCCGGATGTCATTGCGGAATTTGCAAGGTTGGATTTGACTGAAGACATTGTGTGTGGAGACATCTGTTTTGGAGAAAACAATATTTCTCCCAATCCCGACGTCGTGACAATGCGGACGTTTTATAAGCACACTTTGTATCACCAAGCGAGTTTTATAAAGACCCAGTTGTTAAGGGAACATCCCTATGATGAGGCCATGCGGAGTGCTGCCGACTGGAAATTTTTTATGCATGAGTTGGTCTTTCGGAACGCCACTTATCGGCATGTGTCTGTCGTGGTTGCACGTTTTGAGAGTGGGGGGGTGAGCACCGCTAACAGCGAAGTGTCCCGTCAGGAAGTGCTCAATGAGCTGAAAGTATGTTTCCCCGAGCGCGTATTGGCAGACTATGAGGATTATGTGTTCGGTTGTACGCCTTATCGCCAGATGTTCACGACGGTAGAGCAGATTCCACCAGTCAGAAAGATAATATATAAGATAAATGTCTGTATCCTGAAAGTCATGAATCTTTGGTTGAAGAGCGACTGGATACGGAAGTTGAAATGAGATATTATATGAAATGAAACTATCAATTATTACCATCAACTATAACAACTGCGAAGGTCTGCGTAAGACGATAAAGAGCGTGGTCAGTCAGACGTTCCGTGATTTTGAGTATATCATTATTGACGGGGGAAGTACGGATGGCAGTGTTGATGTGATTAAAGAGTATGCTGATAGGGTTGACTACTGGGTGAGCGAAAAGGATCATGGAATTTATCATGCGATGAATAAGGGCGCCTTTGCTGCTCATGGGGAATATACCCAATTTTTGAACTCTGGTGACTATCTATGTGACGAGCGTGTCTTGGAAAAAGTTTTTGCAAATCAGTTCAACGAAGACATCGTCTGTGGAAATATGTACACATCAAGGGGAGACGAACGTATTTCGCCTGATGAAGTTTCCATGGCGTATATGCTGACCGGCACTTTATTGCATCCAGTGTCCTTTATCAAAAGATCTTTATTTGACGTGTACAAATATGATGAGCGATATAAGATCATGGGCGATCGTGACTTTTTCATGCATCACCTGATAAAAGAAAATGTGAGCTATCGGAAGGTAAATGTGTTCGTTGCCGTTTTTGATGTCTCGGGAATCAGTTGTACAAGTACGAATAAGGATGCAGACAGAGCATTGATAAATCATCTGACCGATTGTTTGATACCTCCACGTGTGCGAACAGACTATAGGAATTTTATGGGCGAGGATGATTACTATCATTCACTGTTTTATACCTTGAGTTTTGCAAAGCTAAGGAAATATGTCTATACCTTGGTAGTCATTTTTGTTAAGATAATTACTTTTAACCGCGGGTGGATAAAAGATTATCCTATCAGATTAAGAAAGCAAAAGATATGAAGTATAAACTGAGTATCGTCGTTCCGATAGACAGCAATTAGTACAATTGGAAAAAGAGAAAAAAGCATCTCTATTAAGAAATATTTGAATAATTAAAGGTGCTACGTTCTTTGTATTAAGTCATAACATGTCATATAATAAATTATTAACAATAATAGTTCCTGTCTACAATGTAGAAAAATATCTTGAACAATGTATTCAGTCATTATTGGCACAAGATATTCCTCAAATTGACTATGAAATTCTCCTTATTAACGATGGTTCTACTGACAAAAGTTTTGAAATAGCTAAGCGATATAAAGATACACATGAAAATATCATCCTCTTAACTCAAGAGAACAAAGGGCAAGCCGCTGTTAGAAATAGGGGAGTGAAAAATGCAAACGGGGAATATATCATGTTCGTGGATTCTGACGATATGCTCCTGCCAAATGTCCTCAAAAATATTATTATAACAGCAAAAGAGTATGATTTGGATGTTTGTGCTTATAAAATGGTCTGTTATGACTCTAAAGGGAATATGCATGACGCAGCATGTCAACCTTTTTCATCGGACAAAGTATATGATGGCAAATATGCAATTATGCATGGCGCTGATATCGGCTCCTCATGTATTTATCTATACAAGCATAAATTTCTTATAGAAAATAATTTGAAATTTTTAGAAGGCATATATCATGAAGATGTTGAATTCGTATTACGAATGTATGCATACATAAAAAGAATAATGTATTTAGATATAGTTGCATATTCTTATACATGGAATCCGAATTCTACAGATAGACATCTTTATCATGATAAAAGGATAAAGCAGATATGTGATGAATTTATTATCATAAAGAGCATAACGGATTTTGCAGAGACTTATGTTTTTGATAAGGATTTAAAAGAATATTATTTAAAGCACAATAATTCAATGTTAGTCTCATTGCTATTGGGGATAATAAAAAATAGAAGTTTTACAAATAAAACAAAAAAAAGACTTTTAACTAAGATGAAGAATCTGTTTTATCCTTTAAAAGGAAAAACTCTCTCATGGAAAACATCTTTATTAATTCCTTTTTTAAATATAATATTGAAGAGTAATAAGGATTATAAGTCATTAGATATATAAGACAGACAACACGCATTGTGTAATTTTTTCTATTTTATTTATAGATTGACGATTCCATATATTTCAAAACTAAAGGGTTAGAGGTAAATCTGTGAATAAAACTCCGAACAAAAAACTTATTAGTCATGACGGATTGCATCTAACCCGAGCAGGAGCAAAGCTGTTCGCTGACTGCATAAATGTTCATCCATAAATAATGGCTGATTTAGGATCAAGCCGTTCACAACACTGCAATAAAAATCGGGGAGACATCAGGTGATGTTTACCGATATGGTCCCTTACCTATATATACGTCGGAACAATACGATAAGCACGTCGGTCAATCCGCAGAAAAAGATAAAATATCTGGGTGATGAGCTGTTGGTGTATCAGACTTTTAAGGATTTGGCATCCCATTATTCCAATCACCCGGAATTGTGTTCTGTAATAGACGATAGGGCTAACAACATTTTGTGGGGAATGCTACTGACGCTATATCGTAATAAGAAACAGTGGAAGCCTTTGGGTATTAACGAAACCGTAATAAATATGATGAAGGAAAAAGGACTATATCCGATAGACAGTAGTTTGTATGATTGGAAAAAAAGAATCGTCTTATTGTTTTTGAATAGACAATCTGTTATTTGTTAAATTATTTATTGAGATAAATATGAATAATATCCCTTAATTACATTTCCTTAAACTCATTTTACGAACGGTACAGAATACAAGATGGAGAGCAAATGAACAGATAATAAGCACAAAGAATAAGATACTCAGTACAAGAATTATGTGGAGCAATGGTGTGGAGTCTGTTCATCTCACCAAACACCAAATAATTATTAAAAATGCAAGATAGGAATAATATTCTCGATATATTTAAGGGCATAGCTATTATTGCCGTGATATTATATCATGCAGGGGTATTTACATACGGATACCTTGGTGTGGATATGTTTTTGGTTATAGGAGGTTATTTGATAACCAAAAGTATAATGCGAGCATATCAGAAAGGACGTTTCAGCTATTGGGATTATATTTGCAATCGTCTTGTGCGTCTATGGCCCATGGCTGTGGGGATAGTCATAATATCGTTAGCGGTGGGATATTTTGCAATGTTGCCCGATGCATATAAGAATACATGCGAGACTGCGGTAGGAAGCGTAACTTTTACCAACAACTTCGTTCAGTATATTACTGCTGGTAATTATTGGGATACCTCTAACGATTTTAAACCGTTGATGCATACATGGTATTTGGGAATAATCTTCCAGTTTTATGTAATATATCCCCTGATATTTATGATCTGCCATCAATGTTCAAAGAATTATGTCAGATTGAATATAACTGTGCTTTCTGCTATATTTGTATGTTCGTTGCTATTCTATATTTTTCAAAGTACCAATACAGCATTGAACTTTTATATGCTACCTGCACGACTTTTTGAATTTGCGTTGGGTGGGCTGATTGCTTTAAAAAGTTTGATCGGGATGAAGTCGTTTGGTGGGCGGAGACTGCTATATCTTCTGTTTCTGTTGATTCTTATTTTATTGTTTGTCAATAGTTCGTTTAACGTGAACAAAGTGCGCCTTTTAATGGCGGTAGTACTTACCTCTTTCATAATTGTTTATAGTGAGCATTGTGAAGAGGACACAAACTTCAACCCCAGCAAGCTAAGGATATTGACGGTACTCACCATATTTGGAGTCGCAAGCTATAGTCTTTACCTTTGGCACCAGGTGATTCTTGCATTCTATCGTAATATTGTAGATGATGATTTTACTTTTTGGTCCTATCTGATTACGATCACCTTGTCACTTGTTGTAGGATTGTTATCATACAAAGGTATTGAACAACCCCTCGCTGCATATACAAAGAATAATCGGAGAAGAAAATATTTAGTGTTGGGTGTGTGTGGTGTTATGTCGTTGGGAATCATTGTTTTTTCTGTGAAATATTACAAGACTCAAGGTGTTGTTCGCGATATTCCTGAGTTGGAGGTTTGTTTGAATGAGCCGCGTACATATGCTCCACAAGACTATAACGCCCGAATATCGCAACTATATAGTAAACCCTTCCCTTCTGATAACGGAAAAAAGAATGTGCTTGTCGTTGGCGACAGTTATGCCCGGGATTGGATAAATATCATTTTGGAAAGTGAGGTCGACAGTATCAATCTTATTTACTCGCAGGACATTGAAAGTGATTTACGCCAGAAAATAGAAAAGGCAGATATTATTTTTGTAGCCAACAATGGTGCAATTGATAAATACGTAGACTACCTACCTGCTATGATGAAAAAACGATTTTATCGAGTTGGGCATAAAATCTTTGATAGAGGTATTGGAGGTATATATAACCAGACACGCATGACAGGGGATTATACGCATAAAGAGCCAGCCCTCATCAGTGAGATAAACACCAATGAGCGTATGGAATTTGACGGGATGTATATTAATCTCATGGATTCTATATGTGATTCAGATGGCAGATTATCAATGTTTACTCCAGATAAAAAGCTTATTAGTCATGACGGATTGCATCTAACCCGAGCTGGAGCAAAGATGTTTGCTGACTGCATAAATGTTCAACGAATAATTAAAAACTAAGTTGTACGGCAGCAAAGAGATGATTTTGGCGACGGTGACAGCGAGGGCTTAAGCGGGAGTGGACGATGTGTTGACGTGCAGGACACAAAAACAAATGGGGAATACCTTGATTCGTTCCTGCAGGACAAAAGAAATATGATTTTCCATAAATAATGGCTGATTTAGGATCAAGCCGTTCACAACACTGCAATAAAAATCGGGGAGACATCAGGTAATGCCTCCCCGATTTTGTTTATATTCGGGTTTTATATATCTGATGTGATTATTTACGTTTTTTAACAAAATTACCATTTTTAGTTGCGTATATGATGTTTTATTGGCTTTCCGATTTTCGTTGTTTTCGTTATTTTCTGCCGCTATTTTGAGAATTGGAGTCAGTTGGTCGAAAAAATACGTAATTTTGGCAGTTTTTTAAACTGTTGAAAATAAGCGATTTATGTTTTTATGCGATTTTTTGGTTTTGTGAAAGTTGAACTTTTGCTTCCTCAAAGTTTAACTTTTAGGTTGCAAAAGTAACACTTTTGGGATGCAAAATGGGCACTTTTAGAAACGGAATCGGAATGTTTATGATGCAGATATGCAGTTTCTGGGGCGTAAACACATCTATTTTGCATGCATATTCGTTCCTGCTCCAAATTTCAATGGAGAAGTATGTGCTTCAGGTGTCAAAATTTTTGTGTTAAAATCCCGATTTTTTAACTTAAAATGAAAAGGAGAACGTTACGTGAGAGTATGAGTTTTTTGCCGTAAAATGATGGACAGCCACTCTCCACCCCTCATGGTGGGGACAGCTACCAATATGGAATGGGAACGTCTGGCGGAGGGATGAATGCTTCGCTAAATGATAATGATAACATAAGCATTCTTTATCCCAATCGCTTTGTTAGCGATTATGGCAGAGATGTTTTACTTCTATTTACATGGTTTGTTATTTCAATCGACCTCAACATCCTGTCAATGGGGCACATCGGTGCATCCCCTTAATTTCATTTCTCCTTTTGTGATTTTTTAGAAAATACAAATAAATTTTGTTTTTTCATCCGCATAATCATTTTTTTTGTTAACTTTGCACACAATATATATACGCATGCGCGGATAGGCTACTGCGAGACCAAGTCTCCTATGCGGTGCAACGGCATGTCACACAACTACTTTTGCTGCCCTGTGAATGAACGAATTCTCACTCTCAGCTCGCTGTAAGTCGGGAATGTCTATTCATCGGGGGAGGAGGAAGGGGTGTGGACGGTCGGTTGCACTAACGAAACTTTTCTGTCATTAACGACTTTTTTGCTAATATGCAAGCAATCATATCTTTTATAAAAATTCTGCGTCATAATTTTTACTGTCGCTGGCGACAGTTGTTGCCTGAATATAAGGCTCTGAACAATAATCGGAGTAGCGGTAGGGCGCATCAGGGGAAGACTGTTATTCTGATGGTTCGTAACGAGACGACCTTTTGTGGTGGCTTGTCAGATCGCTTTCGGGGAATAACTTCTGTCTATCAGGAATGTAAGCGTCAGGGGGTGGATTTTAAGATTCATTTTGAGACGCCAAACCTGATCGACTATTTAGAGCCCAATCTGTATGATTGGTATATTGACGAAAAAGAAATCTGTTATGACACAAAACGGGTTTATCCCTGCACAATACTGACTTATCATAATCAGGAGAATAAGCACGAGTCGGAAGTTCAGAAAAGAATTTTGCAGTGGTATCTGAAAAAGGATTATGAACAAATACATGTTTATACCAACATGCGTTCGGGCGACAATGAATATGGAAAATTATTTAATGAGCTGTTTAGACCGACAAAAGAGCTTCAGGGATTAGTGGAAGAGCATGTAACAGCCATGGGAGGTGAGAAACAATATAATGCCATGGTATTCCGGTTCCGCCAGTTGTTAGGCGATTTTAAGGAGGGGGGTGAAACGCTTCCTGAAAACGAGCGTGAACAGTATATACAGCGTTGTGTGAATGTAATCGAAAAAGCCCATGAAGCCTATCCTGAGAAACGGCTACTTGTAACTTCAGATAGTATCACGTTCCTGAATCGTGTTTCAGGATTGCCTTATGTATATGTTATCCCTGGCGAAGTGGTTCATGTCGGTTTTACCTATGATGCTTCTAAGAAAAC
>Ga0256405_10008990_pt1 | contig 13908 bp, 13 predicted proteins | sample RumenRJG_02DNA_FD_189096 | JGI IMG/M metagenome (GOLD analysis project Ga0256405, IMG submission 189096) | Bovine rumen microbial communities from Lethbridge, Alberta, Canada - RJG_02 | ecosystem: Host-associated > Mammals > Digestive system > Stomach > Rumen | place: Canada: Alberta...
ATTATGTGTGTAGGTAAATATATTTTTCATAATTTTATAATTTTGTTTTTTTATTTTATTAACATATGGTTTTTTTATATTATTCTTTAGAGTTATTTATTTTTTCTTTTATAGAATTAAATGCGTTAGTTAAAGTGGTATCTGCATTTAATTCATTATAAATTTCTTTAACATTTTCATCATTTTGTTCTTTTATTTCTAATATATAAATACCTTGATTTTGTAATATTTCAAGCCTCTTTTTTTCAATATCATTTTTTGGTTTTCCTTTGCATGTAAAAGCTTTCACAGTCCCATTAAAAAATGAAGCAGCAGTTCCTAATTTGTATCTAGCAAAGTTTATTGTGAAAAAAAATGTACATTTAGCTTTTTTATCATAAAAACAGTAATATAATATATCTGTATATACGTTTATTCCGCCTGAACTAAAATTAAAACGACCCAAAAAAAGAGCTTTTGGATCTTCAGCAAAGATAGCATCTGAATCTACATATAACATAAAACTATCATCATCTTTATTTTTCAAATAAAAGTCATTATTTACATTATGTGTTGTTTCTATTTCGAATTTATCAGGTAAAATACTAACATATTTCTTTAACTTTTTAGTTGTTTTTTTCTTAAAAGTAAAGTTAAATATTTTTTCTTTGACGGTTAAATTTTGATATTTTATATCACTATTTACTGATCCATTTTTGTCTTTTTTAATCATTTTTATTTGATAACAATTTTCACCTTTATTAAAATCAAATAGTTTATCGTAAATATAATTTACCAAATTACCATCATATATTTTGATACCAAATATATATAGATTATCAGATGATTCTGAATTAAATTTTAAAGATTCTTTTTGTTCTTTATCATTATCATTTTCTATTTCTTTGTCTAAAACACTTATTGCGTTTTCCACATTTTTCTTTAATAGTTTATCTTCTTCTTTTATTGAATCATCGTAGGCAGATTCTATTGTGGTAATTATTTGTTCTTTTGTTACAAAACTAAGATTTTCTTTATTATCAATAAAAGGAATTAGTATTATTTCTTTTTCTTTTTCAATATTTTTTCCATCAATCTTGTTTAATTTATCTAGAAGTTGTTTTTCTTCTTTTTTTATTGTTCCATCTTTTTCTTTATCTTTTAATTCTTTCTTGAAATTATTATAATTTTCTTCATCTATTATTATATTCCCTCCATTTATTTTTATATTTTCATGTTTATCTAATTCAGAGTCTTTACCAGTTATTTTTTCAAATATTTCTTTTTCTTTTTCAGTAAATTCTCCTTTTATTTTAAGTGTTGTTTTCTCAAATTTTTCTTGTTTTATATTAATTGTATCATTAAAAACACCTTCATCTTCAATACTTTTTTCATTTTTATTTTTATATTTACAACATTTTCGAATATATCCACATTTATTATAAAAAAAAGACGTTATATATATAATTGGTATCAATATACTTTTCATAAATATATGTTAATGATTTTATGTTAAAAATTATTTTATTTTTAAATTAATCATTATACTTTGATTCTACAAATTTAATTATTTTTCTCACGGCAGTATCATTTTCGCTTTTCATTGTCTTAACTACATTACCTTTATCATCAGTTGGTCCTGTTTTCTCTTCTTTTCTGTTAAACCACCTCGAAGCATAATCAAAAACTTTTGAAATATTTTTTAATGTGTAATGTAGTGTATTTAAAATAAAGAGATATGTACAATTTTTATAACAATAACATCTATAAATTATATCAGTATAAACATCTGGAGTTGCATCATTTCCATTTGCATCAGAATCAACATGCATTTTAAATCCATCTCCTTTAGTATCATATTCATAAAAATTATTTGTCAAATCACTTGTAAAGAATAAAGCTGTTGTTTTTGAACATTTAATTGTAGCAATAGGTTCTTTTTCACCTTCTTTACTGGCACTATGCTTTACATCTATATTTTTACTTCCTATTTCTTTAAGATTTTTTGTTTGGAAACAGTCATTTCCTTTTTCAAAATCAAATAAGCTTTTTTTTATTTCATCTACTTTATTGCCTTTAAATGCTTTAAACCCAAGTACATATAATATATTATCAGTATCTTTTTCAGTAATTTTATCAAAATCTTTATTTTTAGCATTTATATTATCTAAATCTTTTTTAATAATTTCTAATTCTTCTAATGTTTTATCTTTTAATTCTTTATATTCCTGTTTTTCAAATATCTCTTCAAACTGTTTTTTTATTTTTTCATATGTATTAAAAATAACATCACTTTCAACAGAAGGTAATATAACTGTTTCTTCTTCAATAATTTCCTCATCTTCTTTAGATTTATTTTGTAATTCATTCTTTAATTCATCTTCTAATTGTTTTATAGAGTTTATAATTTCGTTTTTAGACTTTTCATCACTTATAGAATTTATCTTTTGTCTAATATCTGATATTTTTTTAGAAAATTTCTCATTAGTGATAATATTTTCATAAATTTTCATATTAGTAATATTATCTAATTTATCTGTACATTCTTTTTTTATTTGTTGTTTTTCTTCTTCTTTCTTTTTTGTACTTATTATTTTATTTATTTCATTTATTAATTTTTTCACATCATCATCATTTTTAAATTTATTATCTTCTAAAAATTCTAATTCATTACTTAACTCTAAATATGTTTTTTTTTCAGATTCTTTTTTTAAATTTTTTAATTCATTTACTATTATACCTTTTCGTTTTTTTTCATCTTCTTCTGATTTTAATTGATCTTCAATAATTTTTGCTTTCTTTTTTGCAATTTCTTTACATATTTCATCTATTAATTTTTTATTGTCTTCATTGGGATTATAATCTTTTATAATATCATTTAATTTCTCACGATAACCGTCTATGTCTTTTTCACTAAATCCATCTTTAAGTTCACTAATTGATTTTTTTAAACTATTTAAATCTTCCTTTTTATTTTTATGTAATAAATTTTCTTGTTCTTCTTTCTTTTTAGATTCTTCTTGTATCTTCTTTTTTATATCACTTTCTACTTTTTTATCAAGATATTTCTCTAAAAAATTCTTTTCTGTAGCTGTTAAACTATTTCTGTTTTCTTTAATTTTATAATATTCATTAAATTTATTATATTTTTCTTCTGTAATATGATTTACATTTTCATTATTATCTAAAATTATTTCAGAACCATTATCTTTTACATTTTTTAATAATTTTTTAAATATCTCATTACCATTTTCAAACTTGAAATTTTTTCTATTAACATATTTTACTTTAACATTATTTAATTTAATTCCAAGTTCTTTTTTTTCTATCATTCCTGTATCTTCATTTTGTTTACCAGTATCACCTTTACAACTTTTTTTTCGAAGACATCCACATTCATTATAAAAAAAATTTGATATATATATAATTGATAGCAATATTCCTTTCATGTATATATGCTAAATAATTTTCTTTTAAAAATTATTTCCATACATATAAGTTGACTAAATCTGTTAATTCTATTAAAAAATCTGTGTTTTTATATCCATCAGTATGTTCACTTTTAAATAATACTATATTTTCACTATCACATTCACAAGGTGGTATAGCACTTAATTTATAGTTTACGGTACCATCTCCATCAGAAAAAGAATAATGTGATATCTCTTTATTAACTTTTCTATTTATCTTTAAAGTATTACTAGTATTATATCCACAACCAATAAAAAAATATTTGTTTTTTATAAAATTGAGTATATATTTATCTCCAACATACAAGTCTTCATGAAATTTTATAGCTTTATTTATTAGATCGTGATTTAGAAATTTATCTTTTTTTAAATAATTCATAGATTGTCTATAATTTAATTTTAAATTATCACCATCAATCATAAATCCTTTATTTCTTTTTGAAAATTCTTTTGTAGGCATTAATTGATACATTGATGGATAATTACATGTAAGATATTTTAAAATTAAATCTAATTTATATATTTTATTTAGAATAGTAAATAATGTATTATTAGCTATTTCACCTTTTTTTAAGAAATATATAGCTTGCGTTGCACCATTATAAACAGGATATGTTGATAAAAATAACTTTATTCTATCTATTTCGTGATCATCATATAATAATCTTGACGCTTTTGCTGTTACTAGATTTCCCATTGAATAGGCTATTATTATAACTCCATCGTCATAATTTTTTAATACATTATATAACTTTTCACCATTGTAATTATTGTCTAATCTCCAATCATAGTTAAATAGAAATATTTCATATTTATAATCTGTGTTTTTACCATATTTTTCTTCAAGATATTGAATTAAATTTTTAAACATTGACGAAAAACCATACTTAGATATTTCTATATCATAAGGATCTACATTATCATAATTTTCTAATAAACCTACGTTTTTATATACAGGCTCTCCTTTTGAATTACAAATTAATAGTTTATAGTTATTTAAAGCTTTTACTGAACTGTTTTTTAAATCAATAAATGACCATTTATCAAAATCTCCTCTAAAAAAAACACATTCTCCATATTTATATTTTTCATTACTTTTACCTAGATAATGTAATGTTGAACAAGCTAGACCAGGTACTATAATAATTGCTTTTTTGCCATTATTTACCTTTTTTTCAGATTTAATTACTTTTTTTACATCATCGTTTATTTTATAAAATTGTTTTAATAATACAAGTAACGTTACAACAAAAAGAAATACTGTGATTATTAAAAAAAACTTATATTTATTATTATTCTTTTTTTCCATATTAAAAACAATTTATTATTCTTTTAAAAACTAAGCATTATATTAGTTGTTATCTTATCGTTAATAAAAAAATGAAAAAAATATTTGATAAACTATTAATTTTTATTTACGAGTTTTAATAGATATACCACTATATATATTTTTTGTTGTAATTTTATCACTTATTAAAAACATTTCTTATGTTACATACTAACTCCCTTTGTTTCTTATTTTACTTTTTGTTCTATTAAATCTATTCTTAATATTACCTTTAGCTCCATTAAAGCCATCTTTCATTTTCTGACCTAAACTTTTACCATTTTTATTAACATTGTTTATCTTATTTTTTACTTTGTTTTTTGATTTTTTAAATTTTTCTTTTACTTTTTGCCACCAATTCTTAATCTTTGATATTGCTGCAGAAACTTTTTTCTTTATAAAAGTTATACCTCTCTTTATAAGTGCTATTGCTTTTTTTATCAATTTTTTTAATAAATCCCATATTTTTTTTACTAATGCAACAAAACCTTTTGCTAATTTTCTTAATGTGTCTAATAAATTAAATGCTCCTACAAGTGCTAATCCATTTTTTATTGAATTTAAAAGATTACTACCTGATAATCCTAAAGCACTAAACCCTGCTCTTGAAACACTAGGTAATGAGTCTTTTGCTTTTACTTCTACTTCTGCAGTTTTTGTATTATCTACATCTTCTACATCATCATTTGAACCATTTTCATCTTTATTTTCTTCATCTTTGTTCTCTTCATCTTTATTTTCTTCATTTTCGTTCTCCTTATTCTCTTCATCTTTGTTTTCATCATCTTTATTTTCACCATTTTCATCTTTTTTTTCTTCATCTTTATTATTATTTTCGTCTTCTACTTTATTTTCAGCTTGTTTTTTCTCTGTATTATTATCTTTGTTATCATTTTTGTTTTCATTAGTGTCTTTATCGTTATTTTCATCAGATTTAGATTCATTGTTAGTTGTTGCATTTGTTATCTGTTGAATACATTCTATTATTTTTATATCAATTTGAGCTCTTATTGGTGTTCCATCGTTTTTAAAAGAAGTATAATCTGTTGTCATCTTAGATAACTTCCCTTTAAAATCAATATTTCCCCAAATGACTCTAATATAATACGGTTCATTAATATTTTCTTTATACTGTATTAATAAACTTTCTAATGCATCTAGTTGTTTTTTTACTTCTGCTTCACTATTTTGAAAAACACCAGTATTATCAAATAATAAAGAAAAAGACATTGTCCTTGGCTGAATAGAGTTAAATCTTATTCCAAAATTATTATTACCTAATGTATTGAATCTTGAATGCACAACATCATTATAAATTCTTAAATTTGTAGGATTTATTGTAGTTATAAATTCTCCTTTTTCTGAACCAAATGTGTTATCCTCGTATGTTTTTATCGTTAATTTACAAATTCCCATAAATTTATATTGTATAATTATTTGTCATAAATGTCATCTATCAATTTTTTTAAATTAGATAATTCTTTTTTTAATTCTTTATTTTCTTTTTTTAAAGAATTAATCAGTTCTAAAATTTGTTCATCAGTAATTGTATTTTCTTCATCAACAAGTTTAGTTTGAATTATCATTTGTTCAATAATTAGTGCCATAATTATAAAAATATTATTTAACCCGTTTTAAATTCTTATATAATACATAAATTTCTTCAAATATTACTGGTGATTTTGCTTCCATATCTATTGTACTTATTTTTGTTCCAATAGGATAAGCATTCTCTGCAATCCAATGATTATTAATTTCATCGTTAATACCTAATATAAATATATTTAATGATTTAGGTTCAAATAATCCAGTCTCTAAAGATTTAATACACCAATTAGAAAACCCAGATTTAACATTAGTTAATGGTCTTTTAAATATTAATGGTGTTGTTTTAATATTAGTGATAATATTATCTTCATTAGTGTCTCCTCCTTGATAATGTGGTATATAATTAAACATTATAGATAGACCTTCAACAGAATAAAAAATTTCATTTTCATCCGTTATACTATCTATACTTACCTTAAACGAATACGATGAAGATAAAATTATATCACTCATTATTTAAAAATATTAATATTTTTCTGACAACAATCCCTCTATTTCAAAAACTATATGTATATAATCATCTTTATCTAATACTATCATTCCTTTTTTTACAAAAGCATCATTAATAGTTGTTGTTTTTTCTATTTTATCATTTCTAAAAGTATTTATAGTTGCAACTGCTGGTTTAAAATCTTTTTTTAAGACATCATCTACAATTTTTTTAGCTTCTACTAATAACTTTTTACCAGAAGGATTATTCATAGGTGTATATTTAACCTTGAAATTTATTATTTCTTTACGTTCTGTTACTCTAAAAAACTGTGCTGATTTCTCTTTAGTTACAAATACAGGTATTGTAACATTACGTGTTATTTCTGGAATATCTATTTCAGATACCATGCATGCTTTATCTGTAAAAATTTTCGTTATTGGATCATATGTAAACGATCTAGATCTTTGTTCTGCCATAATATTGTATTTTTTATATCAAATTAATTTTCAATTTTTATTGACAATGGGTCATATACTGTAAATTCAGCAACATAATCTGTAAATCCATTACCATTTTTAGATGGAACCATTTTTAATTCTTTAAGATATCCATTAAACGATACTGAAAGAAATTGTTCTTCACCTGGGTCTTTACATGTTATAACAATTGCATTTGAATAGTCTTTAGGGTTTTCACTTTTAGAAATATCTGTCATTTTTTTTTCTAAAAAAGTTATAGTTTGATCGTTTTTACCATCACTTGTTTTTGTTATTATAACATATATATCCCCTTCTTGTTCTACTGATACACCTTTTCTCAATAAATATCCTTTTTTACCAGCTGGAGTCATGTTTTCTTCATATTGTGTATTGTTTTTATATTGTAATGATAATTTAGCATCTACAATATTTAATTCAGTTTTATCATATGTTACTGATATATATGCCGGTACTAATGCTTGTTCTATTGCCATATTTTATTATTTTTATTAAAATTTATTTTTCACCCATTTTTTGTTCGAAAGATATTACAATGAATTCAGCTGGTCTTGAAGGGGCTATCTTAACTTGAATTCTCATTATACCTTCATTAATATCATTTTGACTCATTGTTTCTCCTAAACCACAATCTACTGAAAAAGCTTCTGAAGGTGAAGACCCTACTAAAGCTCCTTGTCTCCAAAGATTTGTTAAAAAGTTATTTAATGTTGCTTTAACTATAGACCATGTTATAGGTACATTAGGTTGAAATACTACTGAAAAAGCTGCATTTTTAATAGATTGTTCTACTAATATAAATAATCTTCTTACGTTAATATATTTCCATTCAACGCTATTACCATCTAATGTCCTTGCTCCCCATACTATTGCAGAACCTCTACCTCTAAAAGATCTTATTGCATTTATAGATTTACCACTTATAGAATCTACATTTAGATCTTCTTGTTCTTTATTTGTTATTTTTATTGTTGGTTCTATTACTGAATTTAAGTTTTTATTAGCAGGAGCTATCCATACACCTTGTCCTCTATCTGTTCTAGTATATAAACCTGCTATTGCTGGAGCTGCTGGAAGTATACTTAATTTATCTGCTATTGTTTTCTTTAATAGTTTATATTCTGGACATGAACTTAATCCATTATCCCAATATCTCTTTTCTTTTTCAGATTCAGCATTTATAAGATTATCTAATACAGTTCCAAATTTTTCATCTATAACTTGTTTTAAAGAATTAAGATCAAAAAATGAATAGTTAATATTGTTCATTGTTATAATACTTGTTCTTAACCAAGGATAATAACATGCTCCATAACTTAGATTATCTAACCCTATATTTTCTCTAAATTTTGTTACATATTTATTTTTATCAGATCCTAAAGGTTGTTCAATATCGGCACCATATATATCGAATATAGCAATTTTATCCATATGGTCTGCACAATGTTTTAATGCATAAGTTTGCACATTATAATATGAACCATCTTCTTCGTTTAATAATAATGAATCAGGCATTAATAACATTGTTGGTGTTTCTTCACTTTCTAATATATCAATACCTTTTTTAAATTGATCTGCTGTTAATTCTAAATTGTCTGGATCTTCTCCATATTGTCCTATCGATATTATATAACAATCAGCTCCTCCATTATCAAAAAATAATTTTAGAGAATAATAAAGATAAAATTTACTTTTTTCACTTTGCTGTAAAATATAATTTTTATTATTGATATTTACATCACAGTTTTTTATATCATCTGTTTGTTTTAGAGTAAATATAGGTTTTGGTGCACCACCAAATATAATTTCAAATTCTGATAAAGAACTTATTAATATTGGTTTCATATGTAAAGACTTACCATTAACGGAAGCACTTTCTGTATAACCTATGAACACAGGTACAGCTGTAGATACTTGAACAACAGCATTTCCACTATTGGATTTTTCTATTATATAAACACCAGGTGTTTTTAGAATCTCAGGCATAGCTTTGATATTTAAATATAGTAAAATTTTACTAATAATTAAAATGTCTTTTAATTTATTTTTTATTTTATTTTTTCAATTTTTTATATTATCTAAAACGTATATATGGTTTTTTTTAAAATAATATTGTTTTTTATTATTTTTTTATTCAAAATTAATTCAAAAACTTGTTGTTGTTATAAAAATAATAATTCTGAAAATAATATCATTGATAATAGTAAAGACGACAAAAAAAACTCTGAAAATATTAAAGAAGAAGAAAAAAAAGATGATCAAAAAATAGATGAAATTATTAAAAATAATGAGATTTACAAAAAAGATATTAAAACAAGTAAATTCAATTGGAATAATAATAATTGTGCAATAAAAACTTCATTATTAAATTTGATGTTATTTTTTGATAATTGTCCAAAAATATCTGAAGATATAAAAAAAGAAGAGAATATAAAATGTAAAAGAGCTAAAAAAGAAACTTTAGAAATTATTAAAGAAATAATAAAAATTAGAGAAAAATATTTAAAAGAAGAAAATTTGATAAGAATGAAGGATTTTTATTACTTATTACAAAAATATACTCATAGTTTTATAAAATCAATAAAAAATGACGAATTAGATGATATTAATATTTTCAATGAAATAGAAAAGGAAACAATGGATTATAGTGAATTTTCAAATGAAAAATTTTCAAAAATAACTAATTGGTTTTTAGAACCAGCAATAAAAAATTATAATGATAAAAATAATTTAGATGAATTAAAAAAAGATTTTATTGAATATAGAGATGTAGAGTTAGATAAAGATTTTAAAATTAAAAAAGAAACTAATTATTCATCTAGTTTTAGATTATCATTAATTTTAGAATTATTAAGTAAATTTGTAAAAGGTTTTTTAATACTTGAAGGAAAATTGTTTTATAGATACTCGTATAAACAAAAATTTTATGATATTAAAATATTTAATAATGATAATAAAGACATAAGGTTAGAAAATATTAAAAATTTAGAAATTAACGATAAAATTATATCAATAACTTTATGTGTAGAATATGGAAGTATTAGACATTCTTGTTTAATTTTTAGAGATAAAGATAATTCTAAAAAATGGTATTTTGATTGTTGTAATAAAGTTATTGAAATAGATTTTGAAGATGTAAAAAATAAAAATTTTCAAAAAATACTTGATATTTGGACTAAAAAGGTTAAATCATATCATTATACATTTAGAAATATAGATGAAGTTTTATATAAAAAATAAATTATCTTTAAAATATGGTAGATAGTAATAATAAAGTAGAGTTATTGGATCCAAAAATAGATTATGTTTTTAAAAGAATATTTGGAGAAAAAGGAGATGAAGATATACTGATGTCTTTGATAAATTCTATTCTTAAAGGAAATCCTACTATTAAAGAACTGGAATTATTAAATACAGAATATCCTAAAGAAGGATTTAATAGTAAAGGTTGTCAATTTGATATATTAGCTAAAACAGATGATGGTACTATTGTTAATATAGAGATGCAATATAGGGTTAATGCTAATATTGAGGATCGGATTATATATTATTCTGACAGATTAAATGTCAGTGGATTAAGCAAAGGGGAAGAATACGGAACTAAGAAGGTAATATCTATTTGGATATGTGCAGAGAATATCAGTGATAGAATAGAACCAATATCGGAGGTTAGATCATTTTATATTGAAAATGGTAGAGATAAGATACAAAAATTTGGGAAAAATAAAAGGATAATTATATTAGAGATTCAGAAATATAAGATTACAGATGATAATATTAAAGATCTTTTAACAAATTGGGTTAATTTTTTAAAGACTCCAGAATGTTTAGAAAACTCAGAAATCATTAAAAAAGAAGAGAATATTCAAGTAGAAAAAGCTCTTGATAAATTAGAATTTATGAGTAAAAAAAATGAAGAAAAATATTTAGTACAATCTATGTTAGATTTTGAACAAGATCATCTTAATGATAAAGCTTATAATAGAAGAATTGGTAAAGAAGAAGGATTAAAAGAAGGTAAAGAAGAAGGTTTAAAAGAAGGAGAAAAAAATAAATCAATAGAAATAGCTAAAAATATGTTGAAAGATAATGTTGATATTAATGTTATATCAAAATATTCTGGACTTTCAATATATGAAATTAAAAATTTGAAAGAATAAAACATTTTTTTAAAAAATATTTTAAAATTTTTGCAAATAAATAAATAAATAAATAAATAAATAAATAGTCTTATGTTTAAAAATAAAATTAAATATTCGTTATTAGTCGGAAATTTATATAATGTCAAATGTGATTTTACTTTTAAAGCATATGTTGATGGACAAAAAACAGAATTAACAAAAACACTTAAATTTGATGAAATAGAAGAATATAAGACAATTGGAAGAAAAGTTGGAAAAAAAAATTTACCAAGTTATGATAAAGATACAGAAGATAGAAAAAAAGAAGGAAATGATCCTTTTGGATTTGACGATTATATTCAGTGGATGGTTTTCTACGAATATATAGATGAAGAATGTAATGTATTTAAAGATGAAAAAAAAACTCTAAAAGATAAAGAATTCATAGGAGCTAAATTTGACAATATTATTTATAATAATGGCAAAGTAGATTATAAAGGTTTTGAATTTTATAAAAATCAAAAAACTGTTGTGAATCTTTATTATGTTTCTAAAGTACAATATAAAATACTTAATAAAGATAAAATAGAAGATTTAAAAGAAAATTATGATACAGAAAATTGGAATTACATTGAATCCAGATTAAAATACTATTCTGAATTACATCGTAGAATAACATACAAAGAACTTATAGATGATCTTAAATGTTTTAGTGTAGGTATAAGTGTTTGTGATTATGCTAATTGGACTGGAATACCTTTAGATTCGTATAATAATTTTATTTCTGATGATGATGCTAAAAGAATTGTATTGCTTCCTGACATTACATATTATAAAGAAAATCCAATAACTATAAATCTTGAAAATGGTAATACGATAAAAATAAATTCGTTTGGGAATATAAAAATATCAGAATTAATTTCACATTATACAGTTGTTGATAAAAATTCTTATTGGAAATCTATAGATAAAAAGGAATTTGCATTAAAAGAAGGTTATTTTAAATTTTTTAATAAAGAAAATAAAGAATTAACAGATAAAGATTTAGTGCAAGATAATATGACTTGTAAATGCATTAAATACAGGATGTCTTTTCATAAAATAGATAAAAACAAAAAAGTAACTCTTTTATCTAGTGGTAAAGATTGTAATGTTGAAGATTTAGACAAAGAAATAGAAAATATCAGAGGTAAATATAAATTAAATAATCATAAAGTTGAACTATATAAAGGATATGATAGCAATCTTTTTATTTATGAAAGTTATAAAAATTATCTAGATTATAGAATAGCAGTTGTATTTATAGAACAAGGAGAAAATCCTAAAGCTGATGAACATAAAGTTGAAGAATCTATAGAAAAACCAACAGAAAAAAAACCTATAGAAAAACCTAAAGAAAAAAATCCAAAAGGAGAAACACCTATAGAAGAAAAACCTATAGAAGAAGAACATAAATCTACTGATTCAGAAGTGATTAAAAAAACAGCTTTAATAAATGAATGTAATAAATTAGTAAATGAGATTAATGCTTTAGATTCTAATTATGATAAAACTATTAATAACAGTGATTCTGTTGAAAATTTAGAAATTTTAAAGACTGAATTAACAAACAAATTAAATGAATTAAAAAATAAAGAACCAGAGCCTAAAAAAGTACCAGAAAATCCTAATCCTAAAAATACAGAACCAACAAGTACAGATGAAGGAAATACTGAAAAAAATAAAAATAAGTGTGGAAACTATTGTCGCAAAAATAAAAAGTAAATAATAAAAATTAATTTTATAAAAAGGTCTTTATACTTTTTAAAATAAAAGAATTAAAAATCGGAAGTGTGATATTTAGTTTTTAAATAAAAACCTACTTAAAAAGTAGGCAACCAACTTAAAGTTGGATCATTGTTCTCAAACGCCGAACCGGCTCTTACTTTAAAAGTAAGCAATTTGAAACTTTTAAAAAAAGTTTCACAAAATAATACATTATCTATTAAATACATTATATATTTTTGTTTTGACGAATGTCAAAACGTATCTTTGCTACTTTCTTAGAAAGTAGTTACTTTAAAAGTAACCAAATAATAAAAATACATCATATATTCTTTGTTTCGACCATCTGTCGAAACGTACCTTTGCTACTTTCTTAGAAAGTAGATATAAGGATATCGTGTTTTTTTAGATTAGAGTCGTAGGAAATACCTATAGCTAATTTTAAACCAGTGTAATCTTTTAATGCAAGATCATAACGCTTTTCAAATATCTGTTTTAAAGCTTCTTGTGGTGTAGAGTTTTTCTTTAGTTCTATGATAAAAGCAGGTTTTGAATTATCTTTTGGAAAAAATATAAAATCTACAAAACCTATACCTGCAGGCATCTCACGAACTATATGATAATTATCTATAGCTGATATATAAGCTATCGTCAATATACATGATAACGAATTTTCATCATTATATTTGATTATAGATGTGTAAATATC
>Ga0256405_10008992_pt1 | contig 13904 bp, 10 predicted proteins | sample RumenRJG_02DNA_FD_189096 | JGI IMG/M metagenome (GOLD analysis project Ga0256405, IMG submission 189096) | Bovine rumen microbial communities from Lethbridge, Alberta, Canada - RJG_02 | ecosystem: Host-associated > Mammals > Digestive system > Stomach > Rumen | place: Canada: Alberta...
AAAGACTCCTGTCATGGATAAGCTGATGGCAGAATATCCCTTCCAGAAGGGTTATGCATCCGGCCTCGCTGTAGGTCTTCCCGACGGACAGATGGGTAACTCCGAGGTAGGTCATATGAATATCGGTTCCGGCCGTATCATCTACCAGGATCTGACCCTGATCACCAAGAACATCGAAGACGGTGCCTTCTTCGAAAATGAAGAGCTTCTCGGAGCAATCGAGAACTGCAAGAAGAATGGTTCCGATCTCCATCTCTGGGGTCTTCTCTCTGATGGTGGTGTTCACTCTCATAATGAACATCTCTATGCTCTGCTCGAGCTCTGCAAGAAGAATAACTTCGAGAATGTATATGTTCATCCCTTCTTCGATGGACGTGATACCCCTCCTGCATCCGGTAAGGACTTCCTGCAGGCTCTCTTAGACAAGATCGCTGAGATTGGTGTAGGTAAGGTAGCTTCCCTTCACGGACGTTACTATGCAATGGACAGAGATAACAACTGGGATCGTATCCAGAAGTCCTATGATGCACTTGTACTTGGCGAAGGCAATAAGGCTACGGATCCTATCGCAGCAATGCAGGCATCTTACGATGAAGGCGTTACCGATGAGTTCGTCATTCCTACCGTCATCACTGATGAAGCCGGTGCACCTCTTACAACCGTTAAGAACGGCGACTCTGTGATCTTCTTCAACTTCCGTCCTGACCGTGCAAGAGAGATTACCAAGGCATTCTGCCTGACTGACGAAGAAGTAGAAGCACTGGACGGTGATGCAGCTGATACCAAGTGCATGAAGTACTTAAAGAGAAAAAAAGGCTTCCTTGATGTACATTATGTATGCTTCAAGGACTACGATGAGACCGTTGGTCATAAGTTCGTAGCTTTCAAGAAGCCTGAGATCAAGAACACCTTCGGTGAGTTCCTTGCAAACAAGGGACTTCATCAGCTTCGTATCGCTGAGACGGAGAAGTATGCTCATGTAACCTTCTTCTTCAATGGTGGCATCGAAGAAGCAAACAAGGGTGAGGACCGTATTCTGGTGAATTCCCCTAAGGTTGCAACCTATGACCTTCAGCCTGAGATGAGCGCTCCTGAAGTATCCGAGAAGCTTGATGCAGCCATCACTTCCGGAGAATATGATGTTATCATTATCAACTTCGCCAACCCTGACATGGTAGGACATACCGGTATTCTTGACGCTGCAATTAAGGCTGTAGAGCGTGTCGATGCATGTGTTGGCGCAGCATACGATGCAGTCATGAAGATGGACGGCGTTCTCTTCATCTGTGCTGACCACGGTAATGCAGAGCAGATGTGGAATAAGGAGACCAACGCTCCTCATACAGCTCACACCACCAACCCTGTACCTTTCATCCTCTGCAACTATGATGAGAGCTACACCCTGAAGGAAGGCGGACGTCTCTGCGACATCGCACCTACCCTGATCGAGGTTATGGGTATGGAGAAGCCTGCTGAGATGACCGGTGAATCTCTTCTGATCAAGAAGTAATCCGTCTCATATACTTCATATACGAAAACTTTAGAACCTGTAGGAGATCCGCAATCTGCCGGAATCCTGCAGGTTCTTTTTGGCTGAATATCGAATGAAACGGGCGAGAGCGTACGCGTTTGATTGCGACCTTGCCTTTTTCTATGCCATCTGTCATAATGATGAAAGTTATGTTTTGTAAAATATAAATCATCCTCAGGGTGGTTCTGGTTAAGGAGTTAAGAATGAGAGTAGCAGTAGCTTACAATAAGGGAAATGTAAACGATCATTTCGGCAAGGCAGAGCAGTTTAAGATCTATGAAGTAGAAGATGGTAAGGTCCTCGATTCCATCATTATCGATGCAGAGGGAGAAGGTCATTCTGCAATGACGTCTCTTATGGTTCGTAATGAAGTCAGTGCAGTAGTCAGTGGGAATATGGGACCTCACGCATGGGAAGCACTTGGTAATGCCGGCATTGGCGCTTTCGTAGGTGCAAGTGGAACAGCAGACGAAGCGGTTAACGCTTTCCTTCAGGGCAAACTGATTCCAGCAAACTTAAGCGACTCCGAAGGCGGCTGTGGTGCGCATGATGAGGAAGGCTGTGGCGGTTGCTGTGGTTCTGAGGAAGATTCCTGTGGCTGCGGTGACGATGATTCCTGCGGTGGCTGCGGCGGTGGCTGCGGTGGTTGCGGTGGACATGAGTATGTTCCTGATTTCGAAGGTCCCAATGTCGGTAAACCGGTTAAGGTCAACTACAGAGGAACCTTGGATGATGGCACCCAGTTCGATTCTTCCTATGATCGTGGCCAGACCCTTGACTTCATCTGTGGAGCAGGCATGATGATCCATGGTTTTGACAAGGCTGTTTCGACGATGACAGTCGGTGAGAAGATTACGGTTCATCTCGAGCCCTCTGAAGCTTATGGCGAAGTGAATCCAGAGAACATTATTACCATCGCGATCGAAGATCTTCCCGGTTCTGAAGAACTGAGCGTAGGCGAGCATGTATATCTGTCAAATGCATATGGACAGCCGGTTCCGGTTCTTGTTACGGCAAAAGACGAAACCAATATCACCATGGATGCAAACCATGAACTTGCCGGTAAGGCACTGAACTTCGAGATCGAGCTTGTTGAGGTTACAGAATAAGCCCACGAGAGGATAAGAAAGGGGATTCCTGCCAGGGAATCCTTTTTTGATGCAATTGATGATTTCTTTTCTTAACATACTTGTAATATTTCATCCTGCAAGTTAGAATGATTTCTAGCAGCGGACCTTCCCGAGAAGGGTGGGCTTATGAAGAAAAAAATTCATTTATTTGTATTTATGCTTGGATGCATTGTGCTTTCCGGGCTTATTCTTATGGCTTGCGGCAATACCTCTTATCTGGAGAAAACAGAGAAGGCAAAAGAAATCGGCTACAGTCATGACGAGCCGAGTGCAGAGCAAAGTACAGAACAGCGTGCAGAGCAAAGCAGAGAACAGAAGGAAGAAAAGTCTTCGTCTGAGTCTGTAACAAAGGACTGGATTGTACAGGTTTCCGGTGCTGTGAAAGAACCCGGAGTCTATCAGATGAAGGAAGGTAGTCGTCTCTACGAAGCGATACAGCTTGCGGGAGGCCTTCTTCCCAATGCATATGACAGGAATCTGAACCAGGCAGAACGCTTAAGTGATGGACAGAGAGTCTATGTTCTCACCCGGGAAGAAGTCGATGAACTTGCCTCGAGGGGACAGAATCCAGAGGATCTTGCGGTTCTTGCGGCAGGGGATATCAGTGGTACGGGGACAGAGGGCGTCAGTGGTAAGTCCTCGGATGGTCTTGTGAATATCAATACGGCAGGACCGGAAGAACTCATGACTCTGTCTGGTATCGGTTCGTCCAAAGCATCTTCGATTATCTCCTATAGAGAAGAAAATGGACCATTTGAGCATCCGGAGGATATTATGCAGATTCCAGGAATTAAGCAGGGTGCATATAACAAGATAAAGGATCAGATCAAGGTCCGTTAAGTGGAATCTTGAATGAAGATAGATGAATTTGTTGATGAAATGGAAAGACAAGAAGTTTTATGGCTAAGAAAGTATTAGTTGTCGACGATGAAAAGCTGATTGTAAAAGGAATCCGTTTTAGCCTGGAGCAGGATGGCATGGAAGTGGATCCTGCTTATGATGGTGAAGAAGCACTCGATCTTGCGACGAAGAATCACTACGACATGATTCTTCTCGACGTCATGCTGCCCAAGATGGATGGATTTGAAGTCTGCCAGCACATTCGTGAATTTTCGAATGTTCCCATCGTTATGCTGACCGCTAAGTCAGATGATATGGATAAGATCCTGGGTCTGGACTATGGCGCAGACGACTATATTACCAAGCCCTTTAATATCCTTGAAGTGAAGGCAAGAATTAAGGCAATCATGCGTCGTACCAGTCCTGAAAAGGCTGGAAGTGCAGATGAGAATAATCTTGTCAGTGGCGATATTACGATGGATACGGAATCCAGACGTGTGCTGGTAAAGGACCGTGAGATCAACCTGACCGGTAAGGAATTCGACATGCTTTACCTCCTGGTAAAGAATCCGGATAAGGCTTATAGCAGAGAAGCTCTTTTGAGCGAGATCTGGGGTGATGATTACCCTGGAGATGCAAGAACGGTTGATGTGCATATCCGTAGACTTCGTGAGAAGTTAGAACCCAATCCCAGTGAACCCCGTTATGTTCGTACCAAGTGGGGCATTGGATATTATTATCGCCAATAGTTTATAAGAAATTCCTGCGGGAATACTTCCGATACTGGGAAGGGGTAATATTTTCTTCCTGGCGGAAGAGGGCTGTAAACTGACTCTGACTGGAGAAGGAGAGTCCTTCGGAAATCTCTGCGATACTGTACTCTGAGTAAGATAGCAGAGTTTTTGCTGCATGTAGTTTCTGCTGCCGGATGTAATGGCTCAGAGACTGATGCATCTCCGAGGAGAAGGTCCGTGACAGATGCTCCGGACTTAGATTCTGTTGCGCTGCGAGTTCATGAATTACGATTTTCTCAGTGATATGGGCATGAATATAATCAATGCATCTGGCAACAATGGCAGAATGCACCGGCTCTCGTCTCACTTCCCGCATCTGTTTTGCATAATCCAAACACATTTCATCATGTAATCTGTCCAGATCTGCGTTCTTTTTCGCCAGGTCTGCTTTTTGTATGTAGAAATCGCTCAGACGGTAGGAAGTAGCAACACTCATGCCACGGGCGATACAGACACGAGAGAGCAGAGCTGCGGTGACGACGAAATGGTATTTTAAGTTCTGCAGCGGGTCCCTGGAGAGGGCACCGAGACCGATGGTTTTGCTAAAAGGCTGTTTAAGATAATCGCGAACGATTTTGAGGTCCGCATCTGCAATCAGGTTGTAGAAGGCAAGCTCTGGGAGATAATCTGCCTTTGTGTTCTCTGCATATAGGTCGATCAGGGTGTTTTTGATATCGTCCATATTTGGCCTTTCGTTTTCTAAAAATTAACATCATATTTATTATAAAAATATCATAAATCTGACAGAATTGCGATGCTTTCTGTGAGAAACTCACACTATCAAATGAAAGAAGTAAGGGGAGAGAATCCCTGCTGTGGTATAGGAGGAATGGATATGGAACTGATGCATGGTGTGAACTTAGGCGGATGGATGTCCCAGTGTGTCTATGAAGAGGATCATTATGATACTTTTATCTCGAAGCAGGATATTGCTCAGATTGCAAAAAGCGGCTTCGACCATGTAAGACTGCCGGTGGACTATCCGGTACTCGAAGAAGAGGATGGTACTTACCGCAAGAGTGGTTTTGACCGCCTCTATAAGGTGATCGACTGGTGCATGGAATATAAACTGAATATCATCTTAGACCTGCACCGTACGTATGGATATGACTTCAATGATGCAGGAGATAAGGAGAAGAACTCTCTCTTCAATAATCAGGATGCCAAGGACCGTTTTGTAAATCTCTGGATCGAGATTGCAAAACACTTCTTCGGCTACAATAATATCGCTTTTGAACTTCTGAATGAGGTTGTAGAAGAGGATTGTATCGATGAGTGGAATGCTCTGATTCATCGTACCGTTGGTGAGATTCGTAAGATCGCCCCGCTTACCCCGATCATCTATGGTGGCGTTCAGTGGAACAGCGCAAGAACCATGCAGTACTTAGGTGCTCCCATTGATGAGAATATCATCTATACCTTCCACTTCTATGAGCCTCTGATTTTCACCCATCAGAAGGCTTACTGGGTGAAGAATATGGATCCGGAAGCTGATGTTCATTATCCTGCCAAGAAGGCAGATTATATCGAACAGTGTATCGCTCTGGGGGATCAGGGTATTCCTCTTGTCCAGAATCCCAGAGAAAAAGTAGACATCGACTGGCTGGAAGAGGTTATGTCGGATGCAATTACAACTGCAGATCGCTATGGCGTTCAGCTCTACTGCGGTGAGTATGGTGTCATTGACCGCGCACCGTTAGAAGATACCCTGAACTGGTTCCGTGATACCACAAGCCTCTTCCGTAAGTATAAGATTGGCTCCGCTGTCTGGTCCTGGAAAGAGATGGACTTCGGTCTTACCGAACCCCACTATGATGACCTCCGTGATGAGATCATCAGGGAGATTACCCGCTAGTTTTCAGATTGAATCCTCCGTCAGATTGGGGCTATAATAAAAAGACACGCTGGAATAAGCGAATTCTCTAATCTACGGAGGTTCTATGCAAACCCTGCTTCGGACTCTTAAGAGTCTTCATCTACGAATTTTTCTAGTGATTATTATGTCATTTCTAGTGCCGACTATTGCCATTACAGCCGGCTTTTTGAAGTTGTATGAGAGTCGTCAGATTCAGTCGGATATCTCTTCTGTGAATTCCATCGCCATGTCTCTGAATACACAGATTGCAACAACAGGATACCTGCAGGATCCGAGCCTGGACTTCCTGAATGCAGAGTTTACAGCACTGGCGAATGCCTATTCCGGAAGAATCATGGTCATGGATTCCTCCCTGGTGGTTGTCTCCGATACCTACGGAGTGGACCAGGGCAAGACAATGCTCTGGAGAAATGTAGTGCAGGCTGCTAATGGCAGCGGTAATTCCTACTATGACAGATCCGGTAATAATCTGATCGTGGCAGTGCCGATTCCGGCTCTTGCCAGCCTGGCTGATACGCAGAAGAAGATGACAATCAGCAAGGGAAGCCTGGGTAATGATACAGAGCCGGTTGATGTCAGCGACGAAGAGAGCAGTGTCTTAGGCGTGCTTCTTGTGGTGAAGTCAGCATCTTATATCTCACAGAATATAGCCTTCATGACAGATGTCTCCTGGGAAGTGATCCTGATCTCCATTATTGTCTCCCTGGCCTTCGCCCTTCTGTGCTCGAGTCATATGACCATGCGTCTTAAAAAGATTGCGGCTGGAATTCGCCAGGCCCAGGAAGAGGCTCAGACCAGTCTTCCTCTTGTGGGCTATACAGAGGCCGTGGATATCAGCGAAGCTTTTAACGCATATCACACGAAGATGCAGGATATGGATGAATCCCGTAACGAATTCGTATCCAATGTCTCTCATGAACTGAAGACCCCACTGGCATCCATAAAGGTACTTGCGGATTCGATCAATTCCATGGGCGATGCAGCACCGATTGAGATGTATCGGGAATTCATGGGAGATATCACCAGTGAGATCGACCGTGAGAATAATGTCATTAATGACCTTCTGTCTCTGGTAAAGTTAGACAGGTCCGGAGTGAATATGAATATCAGCTCTGTTGTTATGAATGACATGATGGAGTCTCTCCTGAAACGACTTCGCCCTCTGGCGGAGAATTCCCAGGTGGAACTGGTGCTGGAGTCTTTTCGTCCGGTAATAGCCGAAGTAGATGAAACAAAACTCACGCTTGCCCTTATGAACCTGATAGAGAACGGTATTAAGTACAACCATGAAGGCGGTTATGTACATGTCTCTCTGAACTCAGATCATCAGTATTGTTATATCCGTGTTGAAGATTCCGGTATGGGTATTCCCGCGGATTCCATCGACCGCATCTTCGAGCGTTTCTTCCGTGTCGATAAGTCCCATTCCAGAGAGATCGGTGGTACAGGTCTGGGTCTTGCGATTACATCCAATGTGATCAAGCTGCACCATGGCGAGATTCGCGTATCTTCTGAGGTGGATCATGGAACGACCTTCGATGTCCGTCTTCCCCTTCGTTATATAGAGAAGGAGGACCTGGCATGATTCGGAATAAATATAGAGCAGGCGCACTTCTTGCCATCTTTCTTCTCCTTGGCATCTTCTCGGGATGCGGTAAGCTTAGCAGCTTTTCAGATGACTCGATGAAAGAGGATGCAGGCTTTGTGATCTATGATCTGAACGGAGATAAGACAGCTCTTGCAGAAGAAGCTTATACGCCTTCGGGAATTGATACGAATGAGAAGATCTCCGATCTTCTGATTGAGATGCAGAAGAGCACAGATGAGAGCGATATGATCCGTCCCATACCAGATGGAATTACGGTACAGGACTATGTATTTAATGCAGGAACCGGTAGACTGACGGTCTCCTTTAACCGTTCTTATCTGAATCTGTCCGGAACCCAGGAAACCCTGGTGCGTGCAGCTATCGTTAAGACTTTACTCCAGATAGAAGAAGTCGAGAGCGTAGAGTTTCTGGTAGACCATACAGCACTTGTAACGCCAGGAGGAAGCACGATCGGTCCCATGACAGAGGATTCCTTTGTCTTAGGAATGATTGGAGATGAGACTTCGACCCAGCTTGCTACTCTCACTCTCTATTATCCGGATGCGTCGGGCGAGAAACTGGTGAAGGAGGAGAAGAAGGTAAGCTATGACAGCAATGTGCCCATTGGCAGAGTTGTGATGGAATACCTGCAGAAGACGCCTACAACCGGAGGTGCAAAACCGGCATATAGCAAGGATACATCCCTTCTTAGTCTGTCCATTGCAGATGGTATCTGTTATGTGAATCTGTCTTCGAACTTCCTGAGTGCCAATACGGATGTTACCAGGGAAGCGGCTGTCTATGCGATCGTGAACTCCCTGACAGAAGTGCCGGGGGTGAACAAGGTCCTTCTGTCCATGGATGGGAAGATCATCAACCTGAATAATCAGGGAGATAGTATTCTCTATGTCAGAAATGAAGCAATTGTTATACCGGATTCTGATGAAGCTGATGCAGATAAAACAGAGGAATCCGTGAATTAAGAAAGAGGTAAGAACTTGAAACGCCCCATGGAAGTCATGGCGGTCGTTCTGATTCTTGGACTACTTACAGGCAGGCTGGACCTGCCTGTGCCCCTTGTGGTTATCCTTTCTCTCCTTGGAGAGGGTATGACCATAGCGCTTGTGGGGAAGAAAACCGGTCGGAGAGTGAGCAGAAGAGAATCAAGGATTCTTTTCTGCTGTCTTCCCGCCGTATTCTGCCTGATGAGCATAAGAAGCAGTCTCTATGGACAGGACCTTCTCTATCGTATGCAGATTGCAGAAGCGTCTGGAGAAGTTACGGGTACGGTTTCGGGAATCGAAGAGAAGAATGACCAGCTGATTTATACCCTTAGTAATGCAAGAAACGAAGAGCAGGAGAGTCTTGGTAAGATTCTTCTTTATTTTGATGCGGATCAGGACCCGGGCCTTTTCATCGGACAGGAAGCCAGATGGAAGGGCAAGATACGGCTCTTTTCGGAGGCGACCAATGAGGGACAGTTTGATAGCAGGACCTTCCATGCCTGCCGTAAGGAAGTCGCACAGATGCGAAATCCAAGAATGGTGGAAGAGGATAGACTTCATGGTGGAGTCTATCTTATCCCTCGTTTTCTTTATTCCTTACGGCAACGTCTGGTTCTGATCTATAAGCAGAGTCTGCCGGGAGAGGAACCAGGGCTCTTGTCTGCCATGGCCTTAGGCGACCGTTCGGATATGTCAGAGGACAGCCAGGAACTCTTCCGAATGGCAGGGATTATACATCTTATGTCTGTATCCGGTACCCATATCGGTCTGGTTTCCATGTTTTTCTACCGCTTCTTAAGAAAACGCAGACTTTCCTTTGGCGTCAGCGGATTGCTTGCCGGGCTTCTGGCCTTATTCTATGGAACAATGTGCGGAAATTCCATCCCCACCATTCGTGCGGTTGGATCGTTTCTTGTCATGGCTTTGTCCCAGACCCTGGGAAGGGCCTACGATGGCAGATCTGCCCTGTCTTTTATGGCTATGCTGCAACTTATAGATAATCCCATGGCAATCCAGGACACCGCATTTCTTTTTTCTTATGGCGCAGTTTTCTTTCTCTTAAGCATGGCACTCCCCATACAGAAGTCATATCAAAAGATGTGCAGAGAGCGGTGGGAGAAGCGGCATCGAAGTTATGGCGGGCATCGCTATCGCCCCAATCTGAAGGAATATCTCTTTAGCAAGGCCTTGCTGGCCCTGGCCATCCAGTTTGTGACCCTGCCTCTGGTGGCGGCGCTTTTTTACGAAGTACCTGTCTATGTATTCCTTTTGAATCTGATCCTGCTGCCTCTGTTTCCGGTCATGCTCTTCATCGCACTTATAGGTGGCCTGATCAATCTTTTTCTGCCCATTCCCTGGATCCTTTTGCCATGTCATATCCTGCTCTACTTCATGGAGGCAACTGCATCCATAAGCCTTCGTTTTCCCTTTGCGCGGATCATTGTGGGTTACCCGGGCCTGTCTCGGATCCTGATTGCTTACCTTGCTTTTTTCCTGCTATCAGGGTCTCTTCAGAAGAAATTCCAGCCGCATAAGCTGCTGTGCGCTTTTTTTGATTGCACTGATTTTCCTGCTTCCTTTGAGTCCTGCGAAAAGGGTGGACATGCTGGATTGCGGGCAGGGGCTCGCAGTTGTAGTGAAGAACCGGGCAGGGACAGTCTTCGTAGACGGAGGTAGTTCTGATGTCCAAAACGTAGGGCAGTACCGGCTTCTTCCCTATCTCAGATATTCAGGGATTCGAAGGGTGGATTATTGGATCCTGACGCATCTGGATGATGATCATGTGAATGGATTTATGGAAGTGCTTTCTTCCGATTATCCCATTTCTTATGTCTGTGTATCTCCGCTCGTAAGAGGAGATGAGAAGTGGAAGAGTCTTGAGAAAGAGATCCGCTTAAGAGGAAGTCAGATTCTCTATGTGGAGGCAGGGGATCAGATTCATATGGGGCATGACAGGATTCGCTTTTTCTATCCGCCGGATGGGAAGGGAGAAGAAACTCTCGTGGACCGAAATAACGCCTGCCTTTCATTTCTCTATGAAACAGAGGAGGGGAACAGGATGCTCTTCTTAGGGGACTTAGAGGAGAAGGGGGAGAGGGCGGCAATGGTAGAGGCGAGGGCCTTAGGAATTGATCTAAGTGATGTTGAGGTCCTGCAGGCCGCGCATCATGGTGCAGATGGATCGAATTCAAAGATACTCCTGGAACTGGTAAAGCCAAGGGAGGTACTGATCTCGGCTGGGAAAAACAATAAGTATGGTCATCCAGGCAAGGAGGCCCGGGCCAGAATCGAACATGTCGGGGCGGATTGGGACTGCACCATCTGGGAGGGGAGAATTCGCGTGCACATGGATGGTCGGAAAATAAGGGTCGAAAGCTATAAAAAGTATCGAAATCCTTCGCAATGATCAGTCCGCCTATTGTATAATAAAAATGCTGTAAAATGAGGACGAGTACAGATCTATAGAAACAGGAAGAAAGATGAAATTTAGCGAGATGAACTACCTTCGCCCTGATCTTTTGAAGGTAGAAAATGAGTTTAAAGAACTGACCCGGGAGATGAGAGAAGCCACTTCCGGAGAAGCAGCTTTTCGTGTGCATGAGAAATTCTATGCGCTCACCGGGCAGATACAGACGGCATCGGAACTTGCCATGATCCGCCATGATATGAATACAGTGGATGCAGTCTATAAGGAGGAGAGGGACTGGTTTGATAAGAATATGCCCCTGATCTCGAATCTCTCTGTGGAGTATCAGAAAGCACTCTATGAGAGTCCTTATCGGAAGGAACTGGTAGAGAAGATTGGTCCGGTTGCATTTAAGAATATCGAACTTGCCATGAAGTCTGTGGACGAGAAGATTCTCCCTCTTATGCAGGAGGAGAATGAACTTACCACACGTTATAACAACCTGCTGGCTTCCTGTAAGATTCCCTTTCATGGAGAAGAGTGCAACCTCTCTCTCCTGTCACCCTATCTTCATCACAGAGACCGCCAGGTACGTAAGGAAGCATGGGAAGCATATACCTCTTTCTTCATGGAACACGAAGAAGAACTCGATTGGATCTATGATCGTTTGGTGAAGAATCGTACCGAGCAGGGCCGGAAGATGGGCCATCAGAACTTCAGCCCTTTAGGTTATGCCAGAATGATGCGTAATTCCTATGGAGCAGAGGAGATTGCTTCCTTCCGCAGGCAGGTGAAGAAGGATTTTGTTCCCTTTGTGGAAGAACTGCATGAGAGAAGAAGAAAGCGCCTGGGCATCGACCATCTGATGTATTTTGATGAAGGATTTTACTTCAATGAGGGGAATCCCGTGCCAATCGGTGACGACCAGCAGATACTCGCATCCGGCAGGGAACTCTATGGACAGTTGTCGCCTGAGACCCGTGAATTCATGGATTTCATGTGTGAGAATGAACTCTTCGATGTAGAGGGCAGGAAGGATAAGACAACCGGCGGATATATGACTTATATCCCTGACTACAGATCGCCCTTCATTTTCGCCAACTTCAATGGAACTTCTGATGATGCAGATGTGATCACCCATGAGTGTGGCCATGCCTTCCAGGGATACCTCACCAGAAATGATCCGATTCGTGAACATGCGGATATCACCATGGAGACGGCAGAGACCCATTCCATGTCTATGGAATTCTTTACGGAACCCTGGATTGACCGCCTCTTCGGAAGTGACGCGTCCCGTTATGTCGAGATGCATTTTGAAGATGCCATGATGTTCATTCCTTACGGAACCATGGTGGATGAGTTCCAAAATATTATCTATGAGGATCCTTCTCTGGATCCGAAGAGCAGGAAAACCGTCTGGCGCGATCTCGAGAAGCAGTATAAGCCGCACCTGGATTACGGTGACAATGCTTATCTCAATGCCGGTGGCTTCTGGCAGAAGCAGCATCATATCTATGATCTGCCTTTCTATTACATTGATTACTGTATTGCAGGAACGAATGCCCTGCAATATAAGGTATGGATGGACCAGGATTATAAGGCAGCCTGGGATTCGTACCTTACCCTCTGTAAGCTAAGCGCATCCGACTTCTTCCCGGGACTGATGAGTGCTGCCGGTCTTAGAAATCCTTTTGAGGATGGATGCCTTGCATATATTGTAAGGGAACTGTCGGCCAAGTTATGAATCCCAGATGCACCTTTACGCATCAGACCAGAGTCTACAGTCCTCCTTCTGACAGCAGCTCTTCCGGTGGCGGAGGAGGCGGCGGTGGCGGCGGTGGATCGTCAGGCGGCCACGGCTTCTGATGCTTTTGCTTCCGATTTGATTTTTACTACATAAGGAAATAGATATGGCAGTCAATACCAATCAGGTCATGATGGACATCAAGTCCAATGAATTTCATAAGATTTACCTCCTGTGCGGTGAGGAATCCTTCCTACGCAGAACCTACAGGGATCGCTTACTGAAGGCACTTGTGGCCCCGGGAGATACCCTGAATTTCAGTCGCATGCAGGGAAGAGATACGGATGTTGCCAAACTGATTGATCTTGCAGAAACCCTTCCCTTCATGGCTTTACACCGTGTTATTCTCTGTGAAGATACGGGCTTCTTTACGAAGAAGGATGATAAGTTAGCCAATTATCTGAAGGAAGTATCCGATTCCACCATACTCATCTTTAATGAGAGTGAAGCCAATCGTTCGGTTGGGCCGACCAGGGCAGTGCTAAATGAGGGGGCCTTTATTGAATGTTCTACACCATCGGAATCTGTATTAGAGCAGTGGATTCTGGGAAAACTAAAGACGGCAGGTCTCAAGATGACCCGGGATGCCTGGACGGAATTTGTCGGAAGAACCGGTGCATCCATGGAACTTATGGATCACGAATCGGATAAGCTGATTTCCTACTGTTATGGGAGAGAAGGGGTGACACTGCAGGATGTACTTGAAGTGACCAGTGGTGTTTCGGTGGAGCAGATCTTCAAGCTCTTAGACGGTATCGCCATGAAGAACCTGAATGAGGTCATGAAGTATTATCGTCCCATGATCGAAGCGAAGGTGGATCCGATCTATATCATCGGTACCATGCAGACAATCTTCCGCCAGACCCTCTATATGAGAGAGATGGCAGATGACCATTTTGATGTGACTAATATTGCAAAGACTTTTGGCAA
>Ga0256405_10008993_pt1 | contig 13901 bp, 9 predicted proteins | sample RumenRJG_02DNA_FD_189096 | JGI IMG/M metagenome (GOLD analysis project Ga0256405, IMG submission 189096) | Bovine rumen microbial communities from Lethbridge, Alberta, Canada - RJG_02 | ecosystem: Host-associated > Mammals > Digestive system > Stomach > Rumen | place: Canada: Alberta | collected...
CAAAACCGAGGCTGCTCATGCCTTTGCAGAGCGTGGGCAGACTATTTTACAGACAATTAAAATAATCATCAAATCAAAAAAACATACGACTATGGACAATAATAAATATCAGAAGCCAACCGTGCGCACCGTAGAACTCCAGCATCATTCGCACCTGCTTGCTGCCAGCGCACCAAGTCCAAAGGACTACGGCGGCACTTTCGGCTACGCCCCTGAACTAAACAAGGACGACCGCAACAAGTTGGCATAGACAGAATATGAAAGGTTTTGGAGTCAGCAAAGACTCGACAAACCAAATAGACATAACAAAGGCACTCCCTGCAATAAAAATGCAATGGGGAGTGCCTTCATAATTATTACTGATGTTACTTAATTCGTTATTTACCTTCAAGAAACTCAAGCAGCTGCGGAAGCATTTCCTCGGCTTTTCTACGCCCAGCCTCGTACACGTTGCGCATCTTTGTCTCGTCCTGCTCTATGCGGCCTATGCCGAGTGTCTCGTCAGGACAGACGATGAAGGCCTTTCCGCTGCGCTCCTGCTCGGCAATGTAGTCGAGCTGCGCGTTGTACATCTTATGGCGAACTCTCATAAGCTGCGCCACCTTAGGGAACTTTCTGTGCCACAGACGTAGAAGCAGGTATAACTGCGCCTTCTTCTTTTTGTAATCCTTAGGCTGAGTAAGAACGACGACGTTCTTGCCGTATCCGCGACCTTCGAGGAACTTGAGCGGAATGCTGTCGGTTATTCCGCCATCGAGATAGTAGTGTCCGTCAATCTCGACAGGCTTGGCAAAAACGGGCATCGACGATGATGCCTTGAACCATTCGAGTCCTTCGCCATCGGCATCGTCTATGCGACGATATACAGGTTTTCCTTCTTCGATATCCGTGCATACGACGTAGAATTCCATACTGTTCTCGCGATAGGTCTTGAAGTCCATCGGGTCGAGTTCGTATGGCAGTTTGTGGTACGAGAACTCGTCGTTCACATAGTTTCCTGTCTGGCGGAGCGATTTCCAGCTCATGTATCTCGGCTCGTCCTTGAACCTGATGTTGTAGCGCAAAGCCCTGCCCGGCTGTCTCGACTTGTAGTTACAACCAAACAGCACACCGCCCGACACGCCAGCCGTTGCCGGAAAGTCGATGCCGTGCTCCATAAGCACATCAATTACTCCTGATGTAAACAGACATCTCAGTCCGCCGCCCTCGAGCACCAATCCTACTTTGTTTGTTGCATTCATTTTAAGAATAATAAGATAGAAAGATTGCGCCACAAAAATACTAACAAATATCAACAATCAGCCTAACCAAACGTCGTATTTTATGGCACAAATGTCACAAAAAGCGTACAGACTAAACATTATTAGCCAAATTCTCCCTGTATTTCTGCGGCGACACGCCCAGTTTCTTCTTCACATATCTGCCAAAGAAACTCTGGTTAGGGAATCCAAGGGTGGCTGCTATCTGCTTGATGTTCATATCGTCGCGTCTAAGCAGGCTCTCGACATCTCTCAGCACCGCCATGTCTATGACCTGAAGAGCAGTCTTGCCAGAAATCTTCTTGCACACGGCAGAGAAGTATTTGGGCGTGATATTCAGTTTCTCGGCATAATATGATACCTGATGATACTTTGCCGACGAACTCTCGAGTAGAACAAGGAACTGCTTGTAGATGTTATCGGCCGACGTGAATTCTGACCTGGGGAAATCCACGCGGTTTATTATCGCGCCTCCAAACTCGTATTTGAAAGCCGTAAGCAGAGCTTCCGTAATCTCCTTCTGATACGGCAAATCTTTTTGGGCAAGGCGGCTTTTCAACAAATCGCAGTACTGACTGAATACGCGGACGCTGTCCTCATCAATAGAAAAGACAGGATTCTGCTTCAGGAAAATCTGCATGTTTATCGCCTCCCTGTCCAACGCGAATATCTCTTCGGCATATTCACCCGAAATTGCTATCGACTTCACCTCGGCATCGACACTTATCATGAGCTTGCGCAACACGATGCTCGGCTGACCGAAAAGCATCTGATTCTGCTTAATCCTATATATCTTGTCGTTTATTGACACCTCGGCACTTCCCCTAAGCAAGAGGACAGCCACATAATCGTTCATAACAATTTCGCGGTCGAGCATCTCTCTCCTTATCTCGTCGAGACTGGTTATCACCGTTATGCGTCTGTCGGTACAGACATCACAATCCAATAAAAAATCTTCCATGACTTTCGTTTTTTTCTGATTCTGCTGCAAAGTAAGCATTTTTTCGTCTATGTCTGTTGTCTCAAAAGCCCTTATTGATGTCTTATTTTTCCTTTTTAGTAATATAGAAAGAAAAATAGAACAACTTCGGAGATATTTTTCTGTTCAATAATTCCTTTTTTCGTTATTTCTTTGCGGCAGAAAACGAATAAAAAGACACTATATGATTAGAAAAAGTTATTTAGCATTTTTTGTCGGAATCGCTACTCTGACATCATGCGCAGAAAAAGAGATTAAGACGGAAAACAACGCCGTGAGCGTAAAAACCGAGCAAGTACACGCCACGGCAGACTACGGCGTTATGCCGTATGTAGGAACGGTAGAGGCTTCGAACACCACAACGGTAAGCTTCACCTCTATGGGGATTGTTCAGAAAGTATTATTCGACGAGGGGCAGACGGTAAGAAAAGGACAGCTGATAGCAACGCTCGACCCAACACAGGCGCGAAACTCGGTAGAGGCTGCCGATGCCACTCTAAGGCAGGCAAAAGACGCCATCTCGCGATACAAGCAACTGCACGACAACGGCTCGCTTCCCGAGATACAATGGGTCGAGGCGCAGAGCAAGCTTCAGCAGGCTCAGGCAAGCTACGACATGGCTAAGAAGATGCTCGACGACTGCAATCTGTACGCTCCTACGAGCGGCATTGTAGGCAAAAGATACGTTGGCGCAGGCGAGACGGCACTTCCGGCACAGGCAGTCCTGTCTATCCTCGACGTAAACAACGTAAAGGTTCTGGTTTCTATTCCCGAGAAAGAGATAGGCTCAATTAAAGCCTCAACGCCTTCGACAATCAAAGTGGAGGCTCTCGGCGGAGCATCTTTCAAGGGCGGAAAGATTGAGAAAGGCGTTCAGGCTGATGCCATAACACGAACATACAATGCCAAGATTTCGGTTCAGAACAACGGACAGAGGCTTCTGCCGGGAATGGTGTGCAACGTGCGCTTCGGCAACGGCAGGGGCAACGAAAAGATGGCAATAACCGTTCCGGTTACAGCCGTGCAGAAAGGCTCCGACGGACAGATGTTCGTATGGAAAGCCAACGGCAACAAGGCGGTAAGGAGCAACGTCAGGACTGGCGAAAGCATCGGCAACCGAATAGTTATTGAGGAGGGCTTGAACGACAACGACATCATCATAACCGAAGGGTATCAAAAAATAAGCGATGGCTCGGAAATAAAAATGTAACAGATTATGAAAAAGAAAAATAAGGTAAACTGGGTTTCGTACCTGATGCACAACTTCCGCATCACGGGACTAATAATAATCCTAATGTTCGTCTTCGGAATCTTTGGCTTCGACAAGATGGCTAAGTCGGAGTTCCCCGATTTTGTGATAAGGCAGGGCGTTGTGGTTGCCGTATATCCGGGCGCAACAGCCGAAGAAGTTGAGGAACAGGTTGCCAAGCCGCTCGAACGCTATCTCTTCACCTACGACGAGGTAAAGAGGCACAAGACAACCACCACGAGCACCAACGGAATGTGCATCGCAATGGTCGAGCTTCAGGACAACGTAAACAACAAGGACGAGGTTTGGAGCAAGATTAAGCACGGTCTTAACTCTTTCAAGAGTCAGAGTCTGCCAAGCGGCGTACTCGCCTTGAGCGTGAACGATGATTTCGGCTCTTCATCGGCATTGCTCATAGCCATAGAGAGCGACAGCCGCAGCTATAAGGAGCTGAAGAAGTACAGCGACGACCTTGCCGACCGTCTCAGACAAGTGCCTTCGGTAAGCAACGCGGTTCTGTACGGCAACAATCAGGAGCAGATAACCGTCTACATAGACCAAGAGCGTCTGGCTTCGTACGGAATAGGAAAGATGGCTGTAGTGCAGGCTATGCAGTCTGCCGGACTGACAACAATGAGCGGCGGCATCAGCGGACTCGAAAAGAACATGCCGATACACGTCAAGCCGAGTCTTGCAAGCGAAAAGGAGATTGAGAACCAGATTATCTTCAGCGGAACGGACGGCAAGGTTGTGCGCGTGAAGGACATAGCCACCGTAAAGCGCGAATACGACGCAGGCAGCAGCCGAATAGACTACAACGGTAACCAATGCGTTCTGCTGTCGCTCGAGATGATTGAGGGCAACAACATCGTTGAATACGGAAAGGACGTGCAGAAGGTGCTCGACGATTTCACAGCCAACGAACTGCCTAAAGATGTGTCTATCATCCGCATAGCCGACCAATGCAAGGTGGTAGGAAACAGCGTAAGCGACTTCATGGTGAACCTTATCGAGTCGATGATTATCATCATCGTCGTGATGCTACTGCTGTTTCCGTGGCGCACAGCCATCGTTGCAGGCATCACCGTGCCTCTCAGCACGTTCATCTCGGTTGGAATAATGTATATGTGCGGCATTCCGCTCAACACCGTAACCCTTGCCGGACTGATTATCGTGCTCGGAATGGTGGTAGATAATGCCATCGTGGTTCTCGACGGCTATCTTGAATATCTTAACAAGGGCTACAGCCGATGGTATGCGGCAGCAATATCGGCACAGCACTACTTTATGCCAATGATGCTTGCCACTCTGTGCATCGCCATCATCTTCTTCCCTATGCTCTTCACAATGGTCGGAACAACAGCCGATTTCGTTGAGTGGCTTCCATGGACAATCCTCATCAATCTGATGGTTTCGCTGATTCTTGCCGTTGCCACCATTCCGGTTATGGAATTCATGTTCATAAAGAGAAAAAAGAAGGAGCAGAAGAAGGCTAAGAAGGAACTCACCGACTATGTTCAGGATTACTACGAGAAGGTTCTGAAATGGACATTCCGCAACCCTTGGACAACCATCTGCGGAGCTGTTGCCATTACCGTCATGTCGTGCCTGCTGATTGCCCCGAACATGAAGGTAAGAATGATGCCTGTTGCCGACAGAGACATGTTTGCCGTCGAGATAACCCTTCCCGACACCAAGGGACTGAACGAGACAACAGAGATTGCCGATTCTGTCTACAATCTGTTGAAGCAGGAAGACGACGTGGTGGGCATAACGCGCTTCATCGGCTGCTCATCGCCACGATTCCACGCTGCCTACGCTCCTAAGATTGCAGGAACGAACTACGCTCAGTTCATCGTGAACACAAAGTCGGTAGAAGCCACCGAAGCGTTGCTCGACAAGTACGAGCCTATGCTGAGCGAGCACTACCCTAACGCCTTCGTAAAGTTCAAGCAGCTTGATTTTCAGAATGTTCCTATTTTCGAATATCGTTTCTACGGCGAGAACATCGACAGTCTTCGCACGGCTGCCGAAGAGATGGTGGCAGAGATGCGCAAGAATCCCGACATCATGTATGTTCATACCGACTGGCAGGAGCAGCGTCCGTTCATAGAGGTTGAACTCGACCCTGTCGCTTCGTCTCAACTTGGCATAAACCGCACGCTGTCCGAGCTTCAGCTTGCTCTGGCAACTGGCAGCACGACGGTTACAAGTGTGTGGGAAGGCGACTATAACGTTCCTGTAAAGATAAAGGACGTAAACAGCCTGCAGTTCGATTGCAGCGACATCAACAATCTGTATCTCTCCTCGGCTGCGACAAGCGTTCCGCTCCGTCAGATAGGCGATGCGCACTACTCTTGGGGAGCAACAAACATAATCCATCGCGAGGGAGAGCGATGCATCACGGTTACGGCAGAGCTGAAGAAGAACGTTCTCTCTGCCCCTCTGCACAAGGAGTTCGAGAACATAGCAAAGAACAAGATTCACATTCCCGATGGCGTAAGGCTTGAGATTGGCGGCGAACCGGAGAACAACAACGAGACAACTACTCCAATCGCTCAGGGAATGGCAATATCGGTGGTTATTATCTTCTTCTTCATCCTGTTCAACTTCCGCCAGTACAAACTGACGTTTGTCTGCATCGCTGCCATAAGTCTCAGCATCCCGGGCGCAATCATCGGTCTGGCTCTGATGAATCGTGCCGTTGGCCTGACTTCAGTCTTCGGCTTCATCACCCTTATGGGAATGATTATGCGAAACGAGATTCTGATTTTCGAACATGCCAACGACCGTATAAAACAGGGCTGGACGGTAAAAGATGCAGCCTACGATGCCGGACGGCGACGCATGGTTCCGATATTCCTGACCACAGCCACCACCGCCGTTGGAGTTGTGCCGATGATTATAGAGGCAACAAACTTCTGGATGCCTGTGGGAGTAACAATCTTTGCCGGCGGAATAGGAGCCTTGATAATGGTCGTAACCGTATTGCCGGTTGTTTATTGGAAACTTAACGAAAAGAAAGACAAAAAGATATGCGCAAATTAGTTTTGTTTATCACAACAGTTCTGCTATGTGCGCCAGCCGTGGCCCAGAAGCAATATTCGCTCGAAGAGTGCATAAATATCGCCTTGCAGAACAACACTAAATTAAAGACTTCTGAAAACGAGATTTCGAGTGCCAAGGAGCAGAAGAAGGAGGCATTTGCCAACTACATTCCACAGGTAAGCGCAACGGCTGCCGGATTCGTAGCCGACAAAGGACTGGTACAGATGAACCTCTCTCCTCTCGGCATTCCGCAGACAATGGAGATGGTAGACGACGGCATTCTTGGCAGCGTCTCGGCTATGCTGCCGCTCTACGCCGGCGGACAGATTACAACGGGCAACAAACTTGCCAAGGTGGGAATAGAGGTCAGCACGCTAAAGCATAACATATCGGCAAACGAGGTAAAACTCAACATCACTCAATATTTCTGGAACATTGTTATGCTGAAAGAGAAACTGAACACGCTGGCCATCGTAGACAACCAACTGAAGACAATAGAGCAGAACGTAAATGCTGCCGTAAATGCAGGTGTGGCAAACCGAAACGACCTTCTGCAAGTAAACCTGAAGCGCAACGAACTGAAAAGTTCGCGCATCATGGTAGAGAACAGCATCACCATCTGCCGCAATATGCTGTCGCAAAGCATGGGACTTGGCATCGACAGCATCGACGTGGTTTGCTCAATTGCCGAGCAGATGCCGCAATCGCCATCCAACCTGTATGCCTCGGCACACGATGCCGTTCAGAAGACAAGCGAGTATCAGCTTCTTCAGCAAAACGTAAAGGCACAGAAACTGCAATACAAGATGAGCGTCGGAAAGAATCTCCCGACCGTTTCGGTTGGCGGAATGTACAGTTACAACAATCTGATGGACAAAAGCCAGAACAGCCTCATCGGTCTGGCAACCGTAAGCATTCCGATAAGCAACTGGATTGGCGGTTCGCACAATATGAAAAGACTGAAAAACGAGGTGCGTAATGCCGAAAACAGTCTGAAGGATAACGGCGAACTGCTCGTCATCAACATCAAGAACAAGTGGAACGCGCTGAACGAGGCTTACACGCAGATTGAAATCTCGCAGAACAGCATCGGCCAGAGCAAAGAGAATCTTCGTCTGCACACCGACTACTACAACGCCGGCACTTGCACCATGAGCGACCTTCTCGAGGCACAGACGATGTTTCAGCAAAGCAAGGACAGATTTGTAGAAAACGTAACTCAATACGAGATAAGAAAGACTGAATATCTCCAGAGCATTGGAAGATAAACAAGCAAAAAGCCTTCGGAATCAAAAAAGAATCCGAAGGCTTCGTTTTTATTGATAGCAAAACTTTTTCTTACTCTACCGTTACCGATTTTGCCAGATTTCGAGGCTGGTCTACGTTCAGTCCCTTCTGAACGGCAACGTAATAAGCCAGCAACTGCAACGGAATTACGGCAAGCAGCGGAGACAGTCTGTTAAGCGTCTCAGGAATCTCGATGCAGATATCTGCAATCTTCTTAACAGTCTCGTCGCCTTCTGTTACTATGGCGATGATTCGTCCGTTACGAGCCTTAACCTCCTGAATATTGCTGATAATCTTCTCGTACAGGCACTGATGCGTTGCTATTACTACAACAGGCATCTCGGCATCTACAAGGGCGATAGGTCCGTGCTTCATCTCGGCTGCCGGATAGCCCTCGGCGTGGATGTACGAAATCTCCTTCAACTTCAAAGCTCCCTCAAGGGCAACAGGATAGTTGTATCCGCGTCCCAGATAGAGGAAGTTCTTTGCGTATGTGAACACCTTTGAGAACTGCTCAATATTCGCGCTCTGCTTAAGCAGTTTCTGCATCTTGGCAGGGATACGGGCAAGTTCCTTCAATGTCTCGACGTAATCTTCTGCAGAGATTGTGTTCTTAGCCTTACCAAGTGCAAGGGCAACGAGCGTGAGCACCGTAACCTGACCGGTAAACGCCTTTGTTGATGCCACACCGATTTCCGGTCCTACGTGAATATATGTTCCGGCATCGGTTGTACGGGCAATAGACGAGCCTACGGCATTTACTATACCGAATACCAATGCACCCTTGCTCTTAGCCAACTGGATGGCTGCGAGCGTATCGGCAGTCTCGCCACTCTGCGAGATGGCAATAACAACATCGTGGCTGTTTATTATCGGATTTCCGTAACGGAACTCTGATGCATACTCAACCATCACAGGCACGTTGCACATCTCCTCGAACAACTGCTTGCCGATGAGTGCCGCATGCCAACTTGTTCCGCAGGCTACGATGATTATCTTGTCGGCATTCTTCAATTTCTCCTCGTGCAACTCTACGGCAGAGAGTTTTACGCGCATCTCGTCGAGCAGAAGACGACCGCGCATACAGTCGCTAAGACATGCAGGCTGGTCGAAAATCTCCTTCAGCATAAAGTGCGGGAAACCGCCCTTCTCGAGTTGTCCCATATTCAACTCTACCTTCTTAATCTGAGGCGAGATGTTATAGTTCTCCAAGTCAACAATCTTGATTTCCTTGTCGCGGTGAAGCGTTGCCACCTCGCCGTCGTTAAGGTAAACCATGTTCGTTGTATATTCGGCAATAGGCGAAGCGTCTGACGCTATGAAGAACTCTGAATTGTTCTCGCCTATACCAATTACCAACGGACTACTCTGACGAGCCACGATAATCGTGTCGGGGTCGTTCTGCTCTATAACGCAGATTGCATAGGCACCGATTACGATACGCATTGCAACGCGGACAGCCTCGCCAAGAGTACAATTGTTCGACTCTTTCAGATACTCAATCAACTGAGCAACGACCTCTGTATCGGTCTCGCTCACGAATTTAAAGCCTTTTTCAATAAGGTCGGCCTTCAACTCTGCGTAGTTCTCGATGATACCATTGTGAACCACAGCAATGTTGCCCGACTGAGACTTGTGAGGATGCGCATTAACGACCGAAGGAACACCGTGTGTTGCCCATCTGGTGTGAGCAATACCAATGGTTCCAGTAATGTCCTTGTCGGCAGTCTCAGCCTCGAGCACAGCCACTTTGCCCTTAGCCTTGTAAACATTTAATTTTTTAGTATTAGAAATAAGTGCAACGCCTGAACTATCATAGCCGCGGTACTCTAATCTCTTTAATCCATTTATCAGTATCGGATAAGCTTTTCGCTTTCCAATATACCCAACTATGCCACACATGTCAATTAATAGTTTTTTTACTTGATAATTTCAACTTCGCAAAGGTAAGAAAAACAAATCACTTTCTTTTAGTTTTCCTGAAAAAAAATTGCAAAAAGTCAGAATTTAGTTTTTTTAACATTTAAGTTATCCTATTTTACACATTTTTCATACAAAACGTGTTGAATGACATACTTTTTTTTTTGCAACAGACAAAAAAGATACATATCTTTGCAATCGTTATCCTGAAAACAATCTTTTTACCTAGAAGATTAAAAAGGAGGCCACTGCGAAGTGCCCTCCTTTTATTTTTTGCCTTTATTTTAGTTTTTCTATCAGAACTTGTATCCCAAAGTAAGCAGAACCTGATTGCGCTTGTTTGTAAACTTAGTAGGCATCAGCTTGCGGCTTGCCTGTGGCTGATAGTCGTCGAATGCGTAGAACTCGCCCTTCTGACTTGAAAGCTGATATGCGAAGTCGAGATATGCCTTTGCAAATCTGAATCCGATACCGCAAGTGTATCTGTTAATGCCATACAGATTGCTGAAGTCGGTAGACGTAAGCGTATAGATTGCGTCAGAGCCTGATGCTGCATATCGGCTGTTATCAGGGTCGAGGTTGCGGTACGAATTCTCGTAGAACATAGGCGAAACGTAGTTGTAGCCTGCGCGAAGGCTTAGTTTTGGCGTAACCTTGTACTCTGCACCAATCTTGAATGTAGATACGCCCTTCAGCATCTCTGAGTTCAGACCAGTAACAACGGCATCCTCAACATCATCGTCGTACTTGTACTTTAGCGAGCTCCAGTCCTGATACTCATATTCGGCATCGATGGCAAACTGAGTTCCGACGGTTGTAGCCGCGCTCAGACCAAACTTCCAAGGTGTCTCAATGCGATAGTCGTTGATGAATGCTCCCATCTCGCGCGAATGATAGCCTTCAATATTCTCGTTAACATCAATAGAGGCAAAGCCGTTGTCCACCTTCATGTAATATGCCGTTGGAGTTGAGATTGAGATTCCGAAGCGGAACGGATTATCCTCTATCGGACGTATTATCGCGCCTACCTTGAAATCTACCGCCGTACCTGTTGTCTTCAGATAGTTTGAGAGGTCGTATCCGCCATCTGCATTCTCCTCGCTATAAAGCGATGCTATCTCGTGCGACAGGAACGAACAGCCAACCGCTGCTCCGAAGTAGAACTGATTGTCGAAGTTGAATGCCAGCGAGAAATCGAGCTGGTTTCTGCTTCCTCTCTCGTACTTCTTAAAGCCGTATTCCGACGCACCTATACCTATGTAATTGCCTTTCTCATCCTTGGCAAGAAGTCCTGTCTGATAGCCGAATTCTGCCATGTCGCTTACGCGTCCCGGACTTTTAAAAAGTTCTTCCATCTGATAAGTCTGCGACAAGCCTGTGCCGAGCGGTCTGGCATCGAAGAACACATTATGGTATGCCTTGTCCTTGTGATAGTTGAATCCGATGTTGAAATACTCGGGTGAGTCGCCAACCTCGAAACTGAACACAACGCCCAACTGGTCGAACGATACAAAGTTCTCACCCTTGTTCAGGAACTTGCGGCTTTCGTCGCCCGTATTGTTGCTAAGGCTGAAGGCGCAGTCGCCCTTGCGATAAAGTCCTATACCAGCCGGATTAGACTGCATTGTAGAGATGTCGGCTCCAAGGGCGTTCATAGCGCCGCCCATGCCCACATATCGGGCTGTACCGTTAAGGTCTGAGCTTGTGAGTGATGTCAGATTGTAAGCATCCTGTGCGTTGGCATTGGCAGCAACCATTGCTGCCATAATTGCCATGTATCTTAAATTTCGTTTCATCTTGAATGATATTTACTGTTTAAGGTTTTATGGAGAGAAGATTATCTGCGACCGCCACCATGACCGCCACCCGAACGTCCGCCGCCGAATCCGCCGCCAGAGCGACCTGAGCTTGAGCCAGATGAACGGCTTGGGCTTGAGTAACTGCTGCTTGAGCGGCTCGGACTTGAATAGCTGCTGCTCGAACGGCTGCTGCTACCCGAATAGCTTCGAGAGCTGCTTGAACGGTTGTAGCCGTCGTTGCTCATGCGGTTTGAACCCGAACGTGAGTAAGAAGAATTGCTGCTTGAGCGAGACATTCCGCTAACGCTTTCGCGTGTAGCACCACGCTCAACCGTGCGTCCCCGGCCGAAGCCCATAACCTGCGAACCTCTTCTCGGACCGCCGCCAACAACGCCTCCGCGAGTTGGAGCATAAGGTGCACCGTGATGCGGAACAACCGTTCTTCTGCCGCCATGTCTTACAGGAACGTAGTGGCGTGCAACGCCTCTTCCGTGATGCCAAGGCAATCTGTAATATCCACCGCGCCAAGGGTTTGCATAATAGCGGTGGCGATGCCATCCCCAATAGCTGTAGTAGTAGTTGCTACGCCACAATCCCCAGTGGTTGTAACGCCAGTCCCACCACCAGCGGTTGGTGAATGTAGGGAAGCAATACAAGTAGAATCCGTCGTCGTAGATATTCCAGAGCCAAGGGTCGGCAAATGTCAGGATATCAAAATACAACTGCGTTCCGTAAGGAATTGCGTATCTCGGATTTCGGTATCGTATTATCTCGCGTGCATACTCGTAGTCGTCTGCCGTGCCGTGGAATCCGTTAACCCAACAACTGTCGGTCTCAAAGTTAGGCTGAGGCATGTTCTCGTAACTCAGCGTATCGTTGAATGCCTGATCGCTGCCTATATAAGTTCCTCTACGAGTGTATTCGTCGAACTGCCCGACTCCGTTACCCATAGCCGCCTCTTCGATAGACTGTGGAGTCTGCTGCACCGCAGGCTTAGCCGTCTTCTTTGAAGGGATGAAGTACATGTCGTCGTCAGTATTCTGTGCCAGAGACGATGCAGAAACTGTCATTGCCAAAAGCAAAAATAATACATTTCGTTTCATTGTATTTCGTTTTTTAATGTTGTCTTTCTATTCACATTGCAAAGATAATATAATTATATTCTCACAAAAAGAGATTTTTCCTAATTGCAAATCGGGATTTCCCTATTTTGACAAATCTGTTGAAGTTAAAGCGTTTATCAACGGTGAGAGTTGACATTTTACCGCATCTTTCGGAAAAGGCATAAAAAAACAACCGCATCTAAAACAGATGCGGTCGTTTTTTACACTTATCTTATGTAAATAAACTATTTATTGTATGGCGTACCATCAGTAAAGAATTTCTTTCCCGTTGCCTCGTCTATCACAATCTGTTTAAACGCGCCAGTAAGTCCTCCCTCATTGTCCCATTTCCACGAAAAATCTCCTACACGAAAATCTGTAAGTTGTTCACCTGTACGATTAAAGAATGCACTCTCCTCACCTCGGAATATCTGAATACCAGCGCCATTGAAATCTGTTCTACAATTATCTATAGGATAGTCCGTAAAACTTTCACCTGTTTCAATATGCAAGAAAAACATCCCGTCATCTTTTACCCCTACGACAGTGTTCCAAAACGGTTCTCCTATTGCCAAGATATCATATTGAGGAAACCGTTTTTTTACTGCATCCAAGACGGCATGACATTCTTTAAAATCATCGTGATACTTTTTCTTATACTCTGGCCATCTATTTTCCAAAGGCTCAACGTCCGCAAAATCCATTACATTAAATTCATAAATCTTGCTATCCTCTGCCGTTTTACCATAAGACTTCCAGTCTTCAAACGTCGTTTTCTCTTCATCCAGCAGGCTATTCCAACTATGGTATTCATCACAAATCCACCCTTCATTTTGTCCAAAAGCCAATAGAGTATTGAAGCACACTTCTCTCGGCCAAATTCTTGGTTTTCCAAACATATCCGTATCACAAGGAAAAAAATATGATTATCCGCAATTCGCCCTTCCGTTATATAATTTGTGCTCAAACGTAGGCTTATACGAAACGGCAGCGATAACTAACCGGTCGAACATCCTGTCACCGAAATATTTACGGTTGAATTTGTAGCAGAATTCATTCAAGTATTCTTGAAGAAACTCCTCCTTGATTCCGTGATACATGTCTGTGAACAACGACTTGGCGTTTGAAATGGCGATGTGTACCCACGGAAGAACCTTTGGAGCATTGCACCCGCGGACTGTCTGCCGTTCCGACTTTAACACCGCTTTCTCGACAGTCGAGTGTGAGGCAAAATTATCCATCACAGCCGTGGAGTCT
>Ga0256405_10008995_pt1 | contig 13900 bp, 19 predicted proteins | sample RumenRJG_02DNA_FD_189096 | JGI IMG/M metagenome (GOLD analysis project Ga0256405, IMG submission 189096) | Bovine rumen microbial communities from Lethbridge, Alberta, Canada - RJG_02 | ecosystem: Host-associated > Mammals > Digestive system > Stomach > Rumen | place: Canada: Alberta...
ATAGTCAACATCAAATATTGATATTAACCTAATTCCTTTATTTTTAGCTAAAAGGAACTTATCTCTGTGATAATATTTATCCTTATCTGCGTAAATTGCATTTTCTGTTGCATGATAAGCAGAACCATTATATTCAATTCCTAATTTTAGTTCTGGTAGATATATGTCTATCTCTTTACCATCTAAAATACTTTTATCGTGAGCAATAACAGTCAAATCTGCATTTAATTGTTCTATAAAAGATATTATATCATTCTCTTGTGTAGAGCCACCACTAAACTTAGATAAACAGCCACAAGACCTAGTTAAACCACGCCTTATACTATTTCCAGCCTTTATGGTAATGTTACCACACAACATACACCTACACTTAAAATAATAATGACCAGTAACATCTTTATGAGAAAATTCAATTACATCCAAATAACCAAATCTCTTACCAGATATGTCTGGATACTTATTAATACACCCACATGACTTAGTATGACCAGTAGTTAAACTACATCCTCTAACTACTATATCATTACCACAAGAACATCTACAGTTCCAATATGAACCTCTACCAGCCTTAGTGTATGCAAAAGATGTTACTAGTAACTCACCAAACTTCATATCTACCAAATCTCTAAAATTATTCTTAGATGATACATCTGCATGGTAACAACCACATGACTTAGTATGACCACTTCTGAGGCTTGAAGCAGGTACTTCCACAATATTACCACAAGTACACTTACACTCCCAAACAATACTCCTAGATGGACTACGCTTATCAGTTTTTCGTAATGCAGTTAGTCTGCCATAAACATTACCTGTAATATCTAAACCACCTACAATAATCACTTCCTCATATCATCTATAATCTTTGCTACCTTTTTCCCTGCTCCGAATGAGGAAGCTATTCCCAAACTTACGCCAGTAACCATATCAGCAGTATCTCGCATATCATGTTTTATGCACTGCTCATAAAACATAGTTATATCTTCTTTACTATAATTATTAAGGATGTATTCTTTAGTTCCGTGTCCGTGAGCAATTAATGTATTTATAACATTATAAATACTTACTCCTTCTTCTTCTTTCCTTTTGGCTTTTCCTCTGTCTCCTTTGGAGTTGTTGCTACCTTTAGCTTGTTCGTAAATTTCGTAAAAAAACCTTTATTAACCTCATAGATAGCAGTAAGTAAATCAAGACCCTCTTCCAAATCAATAGCCTCAATTTCCTCTTTACCCAAATCAGTAGACTTATGGATAATATCACCAATAATATCTACAAGAGTTTCACCAAACATTTCCATAAGGATTCTGATACCATAAGCCAAGTAAGCCTTAGAATCTTCAGTATCACCACCACTAAGGATAATAGCATTAAAAGCTGTCTCTACATTACTTGTCGTATCTTCGTCCTTAATGGCCTTACCAACAAGCTTAGAAATCTTTGCTGTAATTCTAATTGCAGCAAGCATTGGAAATTTATGTACCAATACAGTCTTACCACCAACTTTTACCTCTTGGTCAGAAAGCAAAAGTTCCATTTCTTCATTTGCGTTCATTGTCCTAATTCCTCCAGTTTATCTGATATCATATAGTCATTATAGCATAATACAAACAATTTGTCAAATCTGACAAACTATACCAAACTCTTCACCGATATCTTGAAGTGTGTGTGCCAACAACTTACACATACTTCTACACCACTCAACATTCTTTGTGCCAAGAATTTCATCCATTTCTTCATCTGTTAAATCACTGAAACAAATGTTTTCAAATTTTCCATTTCGCTTAATTCTAAAATAAGCTCCATCTAAATTTCTATTCAACTTCAATCACCACCATCAGTAATAATTTTTACCAAACATTAACTGCCAAAAATCATCTATCTCTTTTGTGCCACTAAGTTTATGTACTTTACCATTATCCATATAAATTTCACCAACATAAGCATCTCTATTGATGTTAACACTAGAAATATGTCGCTTACTTATAAATAAACTATCATTCCAAGAAATCCACTCTACTTCTTCTGTAATCCAGTCCATCTTATCAACTCCTATTTGACCAATTATGTTTCGCTCTCAACATACAAAACATTAACTCTACTAACGGTTTATCTCTCTTTGCTGACAGAACATGACCACAATTTATGTTTAACAGCTTAAAGTCCTTAATGTCACCCAATGGTGTAGGATTTTCTATTTCCTGCATAACTAACTTATCACTTCTTCCGTCCACACTCTTAGGTACTGCAATAATAAAACCAAACTTTGTGGACGACTCTGGATAATTTTCCTTGATATAATTATGTAACTTACCATTACCAATATCACCACTATCAAGTAGCTTCTTATATGTCTCAGCAGTAGTTACAATATAATTCTCATCACCTAAAAAATTTAATCCATTTCCACTATAAATATCTTGTACGCACGATTTAATCTCATAACAAATGAATCTACCCTTCTCTATATCTGAGACATGGAAAACGCCAGCAGGTACAAATTGCATAACATCTACTCTTTTTGCCTTAACTGTATTTGCATCTACAGTAACCTCTTTAGCATAATATTGTCTATCTGATAATCTATCTGCAATCAATAAATCTGTTAAAAATTTAGTTGTCTCTTTTCGCATTAAATCCCCCATATAAGTTTGTGATATGCAATAAATCACTTTCCAAATCAACATAAATATCCCAAATGCCCACAATTTCATCTACAAAGAAAGGCCATTCATACTTCTGAGCGAAACTTTCTGCTCTATCCCATAAAATAGAAAATGGATAATATGTGTTAATCCTAGCTACACTACAAAATATTTCAGATATGACATCATCACGAATTTTATTAAACTTCCTAACATGACTCTGCCAATGCTCTTTTTTACCATCGTACTGCTCTTCCAACGTATAAATATCATTCATACGAGATTCGGCAATATCCCTAACAACATCTCTATCTTTCATCATCAATCACCTATCTTCTTCACTACTGTACTATTCTTCATATCCTTTAACCAAAATAATAAATTTCTTTTCCGCAATACGGACAATATCTTAATGTATCTTTACGATTTTCGGGAATTCACCAATATGGATTATCAATGTCATGGTACTTAGGGCACATAGTCCTATAATCATATCTTATCCACTTACATTTTTTTCTTTTCTCTCTTTCAATTCTTTTAACCATTCAGCAAGTTGTTTATGCTCCTCACCGCACTTATCACATTTTGAATATGCGATTTCCTCACAATGCTTAATTGCCTCATCAAGAGTCATGTCAATCACCTTTTCTTCCCACCACTATTAGTCAGTTCAAGAAAATCTACAAAAGTTGGCTCAAAAAACTTAGTATATGCCCACAATACTTCATCTAAAAATGCCTTATTAGTATGAACATCCTCAAAGCCATATTCTTGCTCAACATAATATACAGCTTCATGCCAAACTGTAGTAAACATATTATAGCACTCTTTATAACCAACAAATGCAGATTTATCACTAAGTTCATGCAACATATCAACATATAACTTAATTAATTTTGACTTATCATTACCAACACTTCTAAATTTATTACAATACTTATCTATTATGTAGTTCATTCAACCACCCCAATAATAATATACCACAATTAAGAGTGATTGTCAATACTTTTTAATCCAACGTGTATTACCACAACGGTATACTTTTCTAGCTCCAAGCTTAAGCATTACATAAACCTCTTTACTACTAGCATTATTACTTATAGCCTCTTGATACAACTCAGAATACTTATTCTTAAGTGTTTTAGGCTGACACTCACTTCGTTTAAAATAGCCAGTATTAGTTGCCCAAAAATAATCTACATTAGTCTGACCATCATTTTCAAACCCAAGCTTATCATAAATATCTCCCATAAAATAATCATTATTACTATAACTTAATAATTCTTTTGGACTATATTCCTTCTCAAAAGCTTTAAGTAATCTACTGGCACCACCCACTACAGTAATTCCACTTTTAACACAATACCTATGCAACTCAAAGCCATCCTTCTTATATCTAGGTATACCAAAACCCATAACAGAGATTAATTCACCATTATAATATAAACCATAATTTATCTTCTGCAATTTTGCACAGCCCTGTAAGTGATACTTCTCTGTAAATGCCTTTGCTTCTACTTCACCAATGAATTTAAGTTCACAATCTCTTGCATAAATTACGCTAGTACCTAAAATCAAATCTCTAATATAAGATTTAATCTTATCTTGGTTAGTCTCCCAATCAAAATCAAAAATACTAACCAAATGTATTCCCTTATCTTTAGCTAACATAAATTTATCTCTATGATAACTTGGTTTCTTATCTTCATAAATATTACCTATACTAGCATGATAGGCACTGCCATTATACTCAATACCTAAATTCAACTCTTTAATATAAATATCTATTTCTTTACCATCAAGGCACTTAGATTTAGCTATATTTAAATTTGGATTTAACTCTAAAATATAATTCTTTATATCATTCTCTGCCTGTGAACCATTAAAATTAATCTTATTATTCTCACAACCACAAGATGTTATTATACCACCTGTCAATGTGTAGCCATACTCAACTTTCTTATTACCACAATCACAGATACAATTCCACATAGAATGGCTATTTTTATTTCCTGCCCTACTAACAACGGTCAACTTACCAAATCGCTGACCTATAAGCTCTTTCAATCTCTTGGACTTACAGCCACAAGATGTCACATGGCCAGATGATACACGACTAAGAACTGTTGTAAACTCATTACCGCAATAAGGACACTCAAATACATATGTCTTACCGCTAACACAACTAAGTATCTTTACCCCATTAACTACTTTGCCAACATTCTCTAAATGACAACCACAAGACTTAGATATTCCACGCATCAATGCTGCTTTATTAACCTCACGCTCTGTACCACAATCACACTTACAATTATAATAGTGATGGCCAGAACGCTTACCAACATAACTTAAAACTTCCCAATGATTAAACTTCTTACCGACCAAACTATTAGTTGTACACATACCACAAGACTTAGAACGACCACCAACTAAATTGTTTAATTCTATAACTCTTTCAGTGCCACAATCACACCTACACTTAACTAACTGCCTATTCCACTTATTAGTTCCTGCATAATCCAATACAGTCCAACTATTAAACTTCTTTCCAATTAAATCTTCCACTCAAATTCACCTCGTAAGATGATTATATCATAAGAAGCTTATTTTGTCAAATAAAAAAAAAAGAAGGCAGAAAACTCTACCTTCTTCTTTCTATATTAATTAGTTGAGAGGGTCATATACACCCTGCGCAACCTCTGTGCCACTTGCGCTACCAACTTTAGTAAGCTTATAGTATGGATACTGTCTATGATTCTTATAATCAGCCAAGAACTTAACATTGAGGTTGAAGCTACCGAAATCAGAACCAATGAGACCAGTAAGGTCGCCATCTGGCTGAATCTTTACATCCCAAGCCTCTAAAATATATCTATCGCCTTGGTTAGGGTCACCAATGAATGAGAGTTCACCCTCAATTTCACCTGCATTACCACCAGATACAGTTACATAATCTGCTTCTGGAATATCTGCACTAATGAGAATTGTGTCGTTTCTCTTCAAAGAAGAACCCTCTGGAATCTTAATGAAACCTGCACGACTGGACTGGTCCTCAACCACATAATCCACATCTGGCTTCAAATCAGACTTCAAAGCAGTACAAGAAATCTTAGAACCTGCGATTGCAGAACTCTTAACCTCAGAAGCCAAATCATCAGTTGGGCCAAGAGTAATTACCATACTTACACCAGTAACTCTATCACTATGGTCAAGTGGAATAGTTACAGAAGTACCTGTAGTAGTTACAGGATATACCTGTGCTGCATGGTCAAGACCTACTTGGAAAGTTACTTCCAAACCATCAACATCACCTGGGGTAGTTGCAGCCTTAGTAATTGCTACATAAATATCCTCATTTTTACTATAAGAATAAGTACCAATAAATGTAGCAAAAGACATAGCTGGAACTGGAGAACCAACAGCAGAAGGAATAGCTACAGACATCTTAGCAGTGATATTTCCTGCATTGTAATATCTGTTACCATCTGCATCCTTCAACTCAATGATACCTGGAACACTTGGTACTACATAACGCTCATCTACCATAGTAGTAGCTACCTGCTTATGTACATTCTCTGCACCAAACAGACCAAGAGCCATATTATATGGATTATATTCAGTCATAGTCATAGAACCTGTAGGAGATACAGCAGTTACTACACTGGCCATAAGTTCTCTCTTACGATTCATAGAGCTATTCTTTTCTACAGTTGTTACATCTGTAGTAATATTAAATTCCTCTACATTACCGAGATGATGAAGGCCATGTACATCGTCTTTACGCTTAAAATAAAGTTCGCCAGCACCGACCATCAAATCTTCGGCTTCGCTAAATGCTTGATTAGCCATCTATTAAATTCCTCCCATGAAATTTTATTTATGTTATCGTTTCAGTAATAACACATTAATTATACCATTCAACTGTTACTATTGCTCTATGGTTTAGTGTTGCAGGAGCATTACTATCACCATCAGACAATATTTCTTTTACAGATATTTTAGTTCCTAAACCGTAATCAGCTTGAAGCTTTTTATTGAATACTTCTAATGCAAACATCAATTCTCTTTCTACTTCATAAGCCTGTTTATAAGACCAATTAGTAAAATCTTCATCGGGAGATGCTTCACTGTTTACAAATATATCAATCCAATACTCAATAGTTCTACCAACTATTTTGTCTTGTTTCTCTATATCATCTTCTGAACCAAACAATACCCAAATGGCAGGAAACTCACCAAAGTTACCCGAACCCAACTTTATTGTCATATCATCTCTATCTGTAATCTTGCTGAATAGTTTAGAGCCATCACTATATGTGAAGCCCTTTAAAAAGTCTACTAATTTATTACCTATTGGAAACCAATATAATTTTCTCTTCATAATTTTAATTCCTCGCTATACTCATTGTAGCAGGAAATCTTCTTCGTCTTGCTAAATCACCATCTGTAAATGAACCAGCGTTAATCTTACCTAACAAATCTTCAAGTAAGTCTTTATACATTCTATACTTCAATGCAAATGAATCTTCATCTGCACTATGGCCCTTACTAAATGTTGCTTTTCTTTGAGCTGCTGTCTTATAGGCATACAAGGTAGCTAATCTCTCAACTACATAAGGAGTAGGGTCTTTAATCATGTTAGGTAGTACATTATAACTTAATGCTGTAGCTTCTACGAACTGACTTGCCTCATACACTATTGCAGGAGTTACATAAGTTCTAAGCAAAGCATCATCTAATGTCTTAGGGTCAAAGTATTTTCTAAATTCCTCAGAACTCAACTTCTATCATCCTCACACCATTTTCAAACATCTTAACTATATCAGCCCTACAATCCTCTAAAGCATCATGTAAGAAATCATCTGCCTCTACACCTTTTCTATGCCACAAAGCCCTAAACTTCCTATTTTTACGCTTATCAAACCACTTTAAAGCTTTCTTTCTTCCAGATTGTGCCTCAGAAATTGTTCTGTGCCAATCATTAGTACCATGCACAATAAAATAAGAATATGAACGAACTTTTTTAGTTTTCTCAGCAGGTGTCTCAGCCTCATTAATAAATACCTTACCAGTTACAGTATAGCCACTCTTAGTTTGTCTAGCCTCTGTAGCATATCTAATTGAATGATACAATCTACCAGTTATATAATGACGCTTTCCATTTTCTCCCTTAATGTGCTTTCTAGCCCTATCTCTTACCATCTTACACGCATCTGCCAGCAAGGAGCGAATATGCTCCTTAACTGACTCAGCGTTTATTATATCAGATGATTTTAGGTGTATCTTTTGGGTAGCCATAAACTTACGCTACATTAGCGATAAGAATAGAGCCAGCACCGCCATTTACATCTGCACCGAAGGAAGGCAAAGCAATTTGAGAAACAACAGTCTCTACATTAACTGGATGGTCAATAGTTCTAGTATATACTGCTACACCAGTATCAACGATACGAGTGTTAGGAGCAAACTTAGGATTAGTAAGCAAATCTACTTCCTCTGGGGTAGTACCCATAACCATGTTACCAAGAACACCACCAACAGGCAGGAAAGTAACAACATCATCTGGGAAGAATGGAACTGCTACACCACCAACTGTCTCTGCATAAGCATTATCATTAATGAGAATTGTCAAACCTGTAGCGTTCTTAATTAAATCCTTAACCTGCTGTGGCAGAACCAAAAGACCTGCAACAGAAGTAGCAGTAGGATACAACTGCTTAGCTACAGACTGAGAAGCCTTAATGAGATTAAAGGTTGCTGTAGTCATTACCATATAACCAAGCTTAACACGGAAATCCTTGTTGAACTGGTCTACCCAATCAATAATATCTTGAATTGGAGTAGAAGTTGCTGTATTATGCCAAGAAGTAGATGCAGAAACCTTCTGCTTCTTATTCATGTGATAATCATATTCAAGCTTAACACCGTTGCCGTTCAGCTTAACCTTACCTGTAGAGATAAGTTGCATAGCCATACGCTCACGGGAAACCTTTGCACCCTTAATGAGGTTATTAGCATCATCAAAGATACGATTTACATAAGTGTTAAGAATGGCATCATTGGAAATAGCCAAAATCTGCTGACGAAGTTCCTCGTCTACCTTCATTCTCTCACGGAAGAATGGCATCTTGGACTTAGCTACTTCAATGCTCTGACGGTCACGGTAAGTAGCCTGTGTATCAAACATGGATTCCTTCAAAGCTACTGGAAGTCCTGCACGACCACCGATTTTATTAAGTTCAATACCTGCAATCTTCTTCACTGGGAACAGGAAGTCGCCCATGTAGGACTCTTGACTAGCCTGTGAGTTATCCCAATATGCTGTAATATTCGCAGGAGTTACAATATCAAAAAGATTCACTCTATATTTCCTCCCTATTAGTCAATTCTACCAAAATGAATATTTGGCAACTTAGCCATTACTGCTGCACCTGGTACTTCTGGCATATTATCCATATTAATGTAACCAGCAATCATCATAGCACCAGTAGCCTCACCATCAGTTACATCAATGCTATGAAGCAGTACGCCATCAATATCGCTTGCTACAGTAGTAGCACCGCCATTAGCAGTAGTGCCTGTACCTGCAACAGCTACAACCTCTGCATCTGCCTCTGCAACGAGAGAAGCAACAACCAAAGTATTTGCATCTTGATTATCGTTGATTGCCTTAACAACATCACCATAAGTGGAAACAATGTTGTCATTCTTATCTACACCAAGGTTTACAGTAACCTTAGAAGCAGTAGTTTCAACAGAAGCCTTCTTTGCAGAACCCTTCTTAAGCTCTACATCAATAGCAACATCACCCTCTGCCTTTGCAGTAACTACAAGCTTAGTGCCAATAGTTACAGTTGCCTTTGCAGAAGTAGGAGCAACTACTACTGCCATCTGCTGTGGGTTAGTAATAAGGGAATTAGAAGCACCATAGAGATATACGCCCTGTGGAATAATCTTTCTACCCTTGTCAGTGGTAACAACACCACCAGAATTTTGGTCAAGAGTTACTGGCTTGCCAATATAACCCTCGCCATAAAGCAACAGTTCCTTATCAAAACCGTCTACCTTTTTCCAACTAAAATTGATTGACATTATCCAAATGTCCCCTTTCTATAACATATTTACCGATTAGCCAAACAGCTCTCCAAGGGACTTAGTTTGCTGTCCACCTGCACCACCGTTTGACTGCTGTTTGATTAAATTCTGCATGAAAGGACTAACTTCGTTCTGACCGCCACCATTGTTGTTGCCATTAGAACCCATACCACCCTTAACATCTTTCTTGATGAATCCTTCGTGGTCTTTAGCCCAATCAGCAATAGCATCAGCAACAGGAAGGTCAGTGCCATCAGCACCCTTCATGGTTACGGTAACGCCATCCTCATCTACAGTGGCCTTATTGATAAACAAATCAATAGACACCTCTGGGTCAATGAAGTTATTCTTAATAACTGCTTTTTGAATTGCAGTACGTTTAACATTATTAAGTCTCTGAGTCTTTTCGCCTTCAAGCTGTGTAGTAAGTTCCTCAATAGTCTTAGAACTCTTATCAAGTTCACGCTTAGTGCGATTAAGGTCAAGCTTCATCTGCTTAACTTCCTCTGGTTCTGGACCACCACCAGCTTCTTTAACAAGCTTATCCTTAGACTCTTGAATATTCTTATCAAAATCTTCTGCTCCAACATCAAGACCAAAAGCCTTAACAACAATATCAAGCTTCTCGGCAGTTGCCTTACTTGCCTCTGCATCTTCGGTAAGCTTTTTAACATTTTCGGTCAACTCATTAATTTCCTTCTTAGAAGCATTATACTCCTTCTTAAGAATGGCAGCTTTCTCTTTAGACTCATCATTATCGAGTCCGAGTGCTTTCAAAAGTTCCTCAAAATCCATGTGTTTCTTCCTCCATAATAATCTGATATATTCCTTACTTCGTTAATACTTTACTGTGATAAAGTATTATTTTATCACTATGCCTTATTATAGCATAAAACTAATGTTTTGTCAAATTACTTAGACATAACATAAAACAATGTATAAGTAAACTCATTAAAGTTTCTCAATATAGCATAGTAACTTGCATATAACATATTACTAAAACAAGTTTTCACATAACTCCACATAATCAACTTCCCCTATCAATTTCCTGTAGGTTGTACAACACTAACCTGTGAAACATCTACTGCTTCTCCACGACTAGGCATATTCTCCAGCTCTTTAAGAACACTGTCTACAACAGTTGGGTCTACATCACTTAACATAGAACGAATAACCTTACGCTTAGTTTCATAATTAAGCCCTTCACAAATATTCAAACCTAATGTAGTAGTAGCATTAGCTAATGTAGATGCAACATCAGATACGCCAAATTCATGATTATATACTACAGAGAAGTTATTCATATCCTCTCCCATATAGAAACCAAATAATTTAGCTAACTTATGCTCTACAGTCTGTACACCCTCTACCAATTCATTAATAGTTTCATATAATTGCAAATTATCGTATGCCTTGGCCAGTCCACTAACATTTGAAACTTGTTCCTGTGTGGCAAACTGCATATTTGCTTGACGATAAATTTCACGAATCATCATCTTAATTTCTGCCTCTAACATATCGGAAGAATCAGTTGGTGGTGTAATAAATTCTGGTCTACTATGTGATGCTCTATACATCAACATATCAGCAGTACCAACAGATATTGGCTCATCACCACTATCATAATCATCATCATCACCAATAGGATACGTTAAAATTGAGAAAGCTTGCTGACGATTACGCTCTCTTAACTCTGAACAAGCATTAAACAAAGCTAATGAAGTTCTTGCAATACCATACAAATCACTCTGAGGAATCAAATCATCTGTAGCATTAATTACACCGTAAACTGGAATAACTGGAATCATACCTAAGTGATTAGTAAACTTAGTAGTAACGCCATCTACGGTTTTCTTGCAAATAGTGTTTGTCCAAACCCACTCTTCAACAATAGTTTTTACATCACCATTCGCATCAATCTCTTTTGTAGAGATGCTATAAGAAATGCAATTAATTCTGCCAAACTTATCAGTAGACCAATTAGTTATCTGAGATGGACTAATGGAATACAGATAAGGATACAGCCTACGATTTATGATGTCACTCTCTGTAATTACCTCAGAACTGTCAATCTGCTCCATATCCATAACAATAAATTGTACACCATGTAGCTTAGCATTAATAGCGACTTTCTTCATAAATCTAGTTAATGAAGTATTATTGCCATCAACATCGTTTACAAATAAACTATAAGTATTACTCATACCCTGTCTTGTAGGCTCTACCTTAAAAATAGGATTTACATGGGCATCAATTATTGGCTTAACATAATTAATGTAATATGACATATTCTGTCTACGAACATATTTCTCAATAGACTCTCTAGGGTGAGGAATTATATACTCACCAGTCTCAAATCCACCGCTTGCTCTATAACAATCATCAAGCAGTTTATACTTATTTACAGGTGTACCTGTATATGGTGCAGCAGTCAAAATTGCTTTCATAGTTTCACTCTGCCTAGTATCAGCATCAATGAACTCTGATAAACCACCACCATTATCATACACAGTTCTTTTTACACCAACCTGCTTATTTCCTTCTTTTGGCAATTCTCCACCCCCAATTTTTAAATTCCAATATGCTTGGCAGCACCACTTATCTTATTTTTACCTTTAAGCTTCATTACTGAATACCTAAGAGCATCCATGCAGTGGTCATTTACCTTTACAGGCTTATCTACACCCTGTAACTGTGCTTTATTATCCCACATATAGGTATGAATTTCCTTAAGGGTATTTACACACTCTGTACTAATGTACAACTTATCATCACCTATATATGTTGCTACAGTTCGTATACCATCTAACACTGTATTGTCTGCTCTAGACACTTTCATTCTCATTCGTCTTAACTGCAATATAAAACTTGCTGCCGCTGGGTCAGCTACAATAGTCATTCCGTTAGGGCCTGACCTATATACTTGACCTGTTAAATTATAATTCTCTGTTATGAATTGCTTCATATCTTCTGAATATTCTAAATCTGTTTTCTGTGCTTCAAAATCATTTTGAGCCTGTGCCTCTAATCTACCTGCAAAATAATACTCTTTGCAGACATACATAACCTCATCAGCAGTTTTACCTACTAATAGAAATGTGGTAGCATTTCCTGTACCGTAATCGACACCAACACACCATTTTACAATATCATCATAAGGAATATCTTCTGGTTCTACTTCGTGCTTCTGCTTAAACATATCATATATCAAGCCATTTGCAACTACCCACTTCTTATCTTCACTGTGCAAGCTCTTTATCTTGCAACTAGGATTTCCCCTAGAGTTGGACTATCTCTTAACCATATTATTATTACTATAACTTAGGCTGCGATATTTCTTGGACTTTCACCATATGCAAATACACTTAGGTTACTTATCTAGTCTCTAAACCTTCAACACATTTCTGCTGTTGATTGGTAATTGATTAGCATATTATATAACTTAGCCTTCCAATTTTAAATCACTTTATTTTTCAAATACCTTTCGGTATAAGCAGGGCAAGTATGTCTACCCTCTATGTATCTGTCTCTAAACACACCACTATACATTTTTGAATATCTTTCCCTTACCTCATCGGATAAGGTCAAATTATCGTCCATAGTAAAGTGAATATATAAACCATTCTGTTCCTTTAACTTACTAAGTACATCTGTGTAAAACCAATGATAAGGACTTTCGGGGTTGCAGTTACAAAATAGTTTTGCACCATCAACTGAAAGTCTTGCTGTTGCTTGGTTGTAGAAACTCTGTGGCCAGTTATTATCGTAAAGGCTTTTTATCCTCTACTTCTGGGAGTTACCTCCATACTACACGATTAGTCAATTCTAATCCAGTTTAGCATACATTTTTACCTTGCATAAATTATTATGTTTAGGTAATCGACACTCTTGGGAGTATTATATTCTAACATAAATTAGGTTCAACTCCTATGCGTTACGGTACTTAAGTCACTTTAACTACCTAAGTTACCTCGGTATTTTCCTCCAAACGGTAGTACCACTTCTATATACAACATAGCCTCTACTGTGTGTATATGAAATAGGCTCTAATTGTTCAATAGGCTCATAGCCAAATTCTCTTAGCCATTCACCATCATCAAAATCATTGTTAGTATATTCAAATTCTTTTGTTGGTATATAATGTTTTTCATTATTTGTGATTA
>Ga0256405_10008996_pt1 | contig 13898 bp, 8 predicted proteins | sample RumenRJG_02DNA_FD_189096 | JGI IMG/M metagenome (GOLD analysis project Ga0256405, IMG submission 189096) | Bovine rumen microbial communities from Lethbridge, Alberta, Canada - RJG_02 | ecosystem: Host-associated > Mammals > Digestive system > Stomach > Rumen | place: Canada: Alberta | collected...
GTCGTGAGACGGTGGCCGAAGGCTCCTCCTCGGGGAACCCTCGGCGAATACGCCGTATCCCCTCGCTCGGACCTTCGCTCCCCCGCCTCACTTCCCGCCGCAACACGCAGGAATCCCGCCTTCACTCAACAACCATCCCATAAACCATTTCTTCAACCATCCAACAACCACACTCCAACCATAACCCAACCACGGCTCAACCATCCTTCGTGTCGAATCCAAGAACGATTCCGACTCAACCATCCCACATCCGTGACTCTTCAGACCCGACAATGTTGAGCTGCATGGCCTTGGTTCGTCCATCAACTGCCTCGGCCGCCGCGTCACTCCCTGCACCACGCGAAACCGGCCGGAAATATGGTACAATATTAGAGTTCTAATGAAGACGATCCTTTTCTTTATCTCATCGACAAGGCATACCTGCCGCAACAGGCTGGAGGGCATTTACCGCTATGCACGCGGGCATGACTGGCATGTGCAGGTTGTCGAAAGGGCTTTTCACAAAGTGGACGTGCGGCGTCAGCTCGACTTCTGGCGGCCAATCGGCGTCATCGCCGAGTGCGGCAGTGGTGCGGATGAATTGAACAACGACGCATTCGGCGCTTTGCCAGTCGTCTTTTTCGACGCAGACAGGTCGAAACGCGGCCCTGGGTTCTACGTAGGCAGCGACGGGGTGAGCATTGGGCGGCTCGCCGCCGCGCATCTGCTGGCGCTGAAGCTTCCAAACTATGCGTATGCGTCCTTTCGCCTTCCGCTCTTTTGGGATCGCGAGAGGCGCGAAGCCTTTGTCGCGAAAGTCGCCAAGGCCGGCAAGAGGTGCTCGGTCTTCGCGCCTGGGCGGGAGCAGCTCCCGCACGTGCGCCAGACGGAGCTTGCCAAGTGGGTGGTCGGTCTTCCGCGGCCATGCGGCATATTCGCCGCGAACGACTACGTGGGCGAGGAGATAGTCAACATCTGCGAACAGTTTGGACTGTCCGTGCCCGACGACATCTCGGTTCTCGGAGTCGATAACGACGAGGAGATATGCGAGAACACGACGACTACTCTGTCGTCGCTTGCGCCAGACTTCACGGAGGGCGGGTATCTCGCCGCCGAACTGCTCGGAAAAGTGATTGCGAATCCGAGGCTCAAGCCCACGGTCATTCAGTTTCCCGTCACGCGCGTCGTGACGCGGCAGTCCACGCGGCGGATGGCATGCGACCGCAGGAAGATCGCCGAGGCGGTCGAGATGATCCGCGTGAGGGCGTGCGAGGGGATTTCCGTGTCAGACGTCGTCTCGTTCATCGGCGAGCCGCGACGCACGGCGGAGATGCACTTCCGCGAGGCGACGGGACGGAGCATCCACGAGGAGATAGACGAGGTGCGCTTTGCGAAGGTGTTCGAACTTCTCAAGAACCCGTGTCAGTCCGTGAACGCCATCCCCGACCTCTGCGGCTTCGCAACCGGCGTCGCCTTGCGCAAGGCGTTCCGCCTCAGAACAGGCATGTCCATGAGCGACTGGCGCAAGCATCAGTAATCTAACAGTTTTCTCGCCTCTTCGTCTGCATACTCAAAACTCAACAGGAGGAGCAATAGGGGTATTGTCTTAATATAAGGGTATTAATAGAGGTATTTACGCTTGCTTTGGTATGATAAAGTTTGATATAATGCGAACATGAATAGTTTTAGAGGGGTTTTGTCGCGGCTGGATACAATTCCAGTGAATGTCACATGGATGCTTCAGAGCATAGCTGAAAAGCGGGGACATCAGGATCTTTTTACGCGCCAGTCGCCGGAAAAGCTGAGAAAGCTTCGCGAATATGCGATGATTGAGAGCGCCGTTGCATCTAATCGCATCGAAGGTGTCAATGTCGATGCGCAGCGTGTCGGGACTGTAGTTTTCGGAAACGGCATCATGCGCGACAGGGACGAGGAGGAGGTTCGAGGATATCGCAAGGCGCTGGATTTGATCCACGAAAGCGGCCAGACACTTGAGCTGTCTTTGGAAGTCATCAGGAAGCTTCATGCGCTGACTCGCCCGTCCATCTGGGATTCTGGTGAATTCAGGGCAAAGGAATGTGAAATCATCCAGACATACGCTGACGGGTCATCCCGCGTTCGTTTCAAGGCGGTTGCGCCAGACCGTGTAGCGGATATGCTGGATGGCGCGATAAATGCGTATGAATCGACAATTGATGATGGCCGCATTCCATCCCTCGTCGCCCTTGCAGCATTCAACCTTGACTTTTTGTGCATACACCCGTTCCGCGACGGCAATGGGCGCGTATCGCGGCTTTTGCTGCTCCTCATGCTTTACAGGCTCGGATACGAGGCCGGGCGCTATGTGAGCCTTGAACGGCTGATTGAGCTGTCGAAGGAAAGATACTACGAAAGCCTTGAGCGATCTTCGGCGCTTTGGCACGAAGGCCGTCACAACATCTGGCCGTATGTGAACTACCTTCTCTTTACGTTCGACGAGCTGTATGATGAATTTGAGACGCGCTTCTCCAAACTTGTCATGCCAAAGGGCGAGAAGACGGCAACTGTGGAGTCGGTGCTGAATGCTATGGAACGTCCGTTTACGATTCGCGAAATCGAATTCAAGTGCCCTGGAGTAAGCCGTGAGACCATCAAGTCAGTCTTGAAGCGAAATTCGGACTGCTTTGAATGTACGGGGCGCGGTGCAGGGGCTAGATGGCGGCGCGTCAAGATCGTGGCGCATAACAGTAACGGCGATGCTCAAGCTTAATCGGCAATAGGCGATTTTATACCATTGTCGCCTACCGTGCCCAGCTGGGCGGCATCGTTGTGCAGAATCGTCGTTGCGCAAAAGTAGCGATATTTTCGCGTGGGGCATCTCGCTCTGGGTTCGCTGATGTGGTATAATGCCTATGTCAGATGCGAAAGAATCAGATTCGAAAATCAAACACTAACGAAGAAAGCCATGACAAAAGGAAAAGCACTCAATGGAAAGCCGGATGCGGGAAATCCGCACGTCCGGTTTGATGAGGGGGAAGTCGCATCGGCGGCAACGCCGAGGCGTGGGTCTCTACTCTACAGAAACATACAAATTGCGTGTGCGGGCCTGACGGCTTTTGCCGTGTCTTTTGCCCAAGGAGGAACTGTCGCCTATTGGCCGATGGTGATGGATCCGGCGACTGGCGGAACTTCCCGCAAGGTCGCGGACGTATCTGGAAACAACTACACTCTCGACGTCAAGCTTGATGATGGTCAGGTTACGAATACGTCGGATGTTGCGTTCTCCCGTCCGCCGAACGGGCCTTCCGAAGTCACGGCCGCGAGCTGCGTGGAGACCGTCAACGGAACGTCGTTGACCATGCACCCTTTCCAGCGAGGTACGGCTAACCAAAGCCAGACGAGCGACGATTTCATCAAAGCGATGGGCCTTCGCCACGACTTCACGATCGAGGGCTACATGTACGTGAAGTCCCTGAAACACACCGCAGAAAACCGTGACACTGTCATCGCCTATTCCGGCGTAAACGGTTCCGGCGACTGGCTATGGTATCTGGATGAAACTGCCCAGAACAGCAATACGCGGAACGTGGTGGTAGCGATTCGCAAGGGGGATGTCGTTGACAATAGCGGTGTCCTGGGTACGATTGACGACAGCGAGATCCTCGGCGGGTGGCATCACTACGCGCTCGTCTTCAAGTTCAATGAAAACGGAAGCAGGAGCCGGTGGACGTTCTATCTTGACGGTGTGCTTCGCGGCTCCAAGTTGATGAACAACCATGCCACTAACAATAACGTGCAGCATGACCGTTTTCTGCTTGGGGGCGCCGGTTCCAGCACGAAGAAGGTGTTCGACGCGAAGTTCGCGTTCTGGCGCGTGTCCGACGAGGCCCTGACGTCTGGCTCGATGCTCTGCCACCAGACGTTTGCCACGACCGTGGCATACTGGCCGATGAACGTGTTCGGGGCATTTTACAATAATGCGGCACGGATGATTGTGCCGGACGCGGCGGACGAACGAAACACGCTGATGCTTCGTGACACGGCTTACGGCGGCGTCTCCTATGCCGCCAACAACATCGGCTGGACGACGCCGCCGAATCCAGATGCGGATCTCGCCGCGGCCAGCGTCAGCTGTTCGAGTCGGCAGATGGTCCGTTCCGGGAACAACACGACGATGATCATCGACCAGTACCGGCAGGTTTTCACGACCGTGACGAACGCGCCCGTCATCGATGCGACGAAGCTGTGCAAGCGCTTCACGATCGAAGGGTTCGCCAAGTTCACCGCGCTCCCGGCGGACAGCTCCAAAAACCAGATGTTCATCTACAACACGTTGGGGGAGAGGGGCGGCTGGTGCTGGAACCTCTACGGGGCAGACGCGAACGGCAATCTGTCGATGAAGGTGAGTTATAGTTATGCCCTTGCGTCAACTCGTCCGGAGCTGACGCTTTGCGGCAGTCTCCGCGCCGAGGAGCTGCTGAACGTCTGGAATCACTATGCTCTCTCGTTCACGCCCGACAACGGCAATGGCAAGACCGAATGGCGCTTTTATTTAAACGGACGTCTTCTCGGCGTGAACAACAACATGCCGGCGTACGGCGACTACGTGTTCTCTGCTCCAAGTTTCTACATGTCCGGAGCGCCCTCGAGCTCTAATCCCCAGGCGCTTACCGCCGACATGACATGCTGGCGCGTCTCCAACAGGGTGCTCGCGCGGCGGGAATTCCTCTGCGGCGTGGAGACGCCGGCCATCCCCGCAGATGCATTCGTCTGGAAAGGCGCGGCAGACAGCGCTGAGTGGTCTACGGGAAGCGTGCTGAACTGGACTGCGGACGGGGCGCCCGTGGCCTGGACCGACGCCAAGGACGCGTACTTCGACGACACCTGCGACACAAATCGCGTCGAGATCACGGGCACCGTCACTCCCGCGTCGATCAATGTGCAGGCCGATTCCGACATGCGGCTCGATTTCAGCAATGCCCGTTCAAGCGTGATCGGCGACGGCTGCACGAATTTCGTGAAGCGCGGCGTCGGGACCTTTGAAATCTACTATGGCGACAACTCGGTGAAGAATCTGGCGAGCGGCACGTTTCCGATCGAAGTGCGCGAGGGGTGCCTCAAGGTCTCCGCCGTCAACTCCAACGGTGCGCTTGGCGACGCTTCGCGAGGATACGAGGTCAAGGTCTACGACTACGCGAAGCTTTGGCTGAACGGACGCAACGCGATCGGCAGCGCTATGCCCACCGACGCCAATGACAGCGTCTTCACCGTCTACACCAACGGCATCTTCGACATGAGTTATACCATCGGCGACTTTTCGATTCAGGCGCTGGGAACCCTGGATCTTCTAGGCGGCAACTTCGTGGCTCCGGCACGAAGCCACGGGCTGGGATATCTCCTGATACGCAACCGGTTGACGCTCGGATGCAATCCCGGCAAGCGTCCGTATGTCTTCCCTGACGTCAAAGACAAAGAAAACTCGCCTGCATCCGGCATTACCATCGGGCGCAACACCGAGTTCCGTGTGGAGGACGTGACAGGCGACGCTGCGGCGGACGGCATTTTCAACTGCGCGGTACTGGCGCGTACTGCCTGGCAGAACGCACAGAATCCGTGTGGTTTCCGCAAGACCGGCGGCGGCACGATGGAACTCAACAATCCGAATATCGGTCCGAACGGAACTCAAGACAAGCCCACCGGCGTGATTGCGGTCGAGGCCGGCGAGCTTAGGGTCAACATCAATTACAGCAAGGCTTCCAAGTACACGGTCGCGGACGGCGCGTTCCTTTCGGGTACTGGCAAGGTATCGAAGGTCGAGTTCGCCGTCGGCGCGGGCATGCGCGTCGATGCGACGAAGGCGGACGTCCTCGAGCTCACAGGCGCCGATTTCGCGGGAGGCGGCGTAATCGAGCTTTCCGGCGTGTCGGCGGCGGAGCTCAAAACCATGCAGATGAACTGCGCGAAGGTCGGCAATCCCGTTACGGGAGGCGAGAATCTCTCCAGCTGGATGGTGAAGGTGAACGGCGTGGAGGTGCCGCGTGTCGCTCTTTCCATGCACGATGGATTCCTCAGGGCGTCGGCCATTAAGGGATTCTGCCTCATTGTCAGGTAGGTTGGAGTGCGTGCGGGTGAATGCCATTCAAAAATCACACCTGTCACAAATGTTCAGATTTTCACTGTTGGCGGCGGCGGTGGTCGCGCTTTCGGCGCACGGCGCGGTTGACGCACCGGCAGCGACAGCTGGCGCCCTCTGCCTCACGTTCGACGACAGGAACTTCGACACGTGGGAAAGATGCATCCCGCTCTTCGAGAAATACGGGGCTCACGCGACGTTCTTCGTTTGTGGTCCGATAGACGCTCGCGCCGAGTCGTGCATGCGCAAGTTGTCCGCCGCCGGGCATTCGATCGGTCTTCATGGTCTCAAGCATCAGAAAGCGACGGACGCACTTGCGCGGCTTGGCGAGGAAGGGTATATTCGTGAAGAGATACTGCCGCAGCTGTCGGTTTGCCGCGAAAAGGGGCTCGATGTCCGCTCGTTCGCCTATCCGATGAGCGCACGGACGGCGGAGACAGACGCGCTCCTCCTGCGACATTTCGCCCGTCTGCGAGCTGGATGGGGCGAAGTGGACGGCAAGTCGTGGGGCGAAAAGACGCCGCCTTTTCACGTCGGCGAGTCTGTGTCGCGCCCCGTTGTGGTGGCTCAGTGCGGAACGAATCCGGCAGACATGCCAGAAAGAATCGCCGCCATGATGCCGCAGATCGCCGCGAGCAACCTTGTTCTGGCGGTGTATGCACACGACATCGAGGCGAAGGGAAGGAGACACAACCTTCACAACATCTCGGAAGAGAATCTGGAGAAGGTGCTGTCAGCCGCGAAGGAGGCGGGGGTTAAAGTCGTCGGCTTCGACGAACTCCCCGGCGGGAACATTTCTTCCACGCCGTTCGAAAAGACGCATCTTGCGCCGTTCAAAAAGGCGCAGGTCAACTTCACGCGCCAGCGAATCTTCCCCGGTTTCGACGGGAGGTTATGCAAGATACAGCCGTCCGTCGCGACTGACGGAAAAGGCACCGCGCTTCTCGGATTCCAGAAGCTTCTGCTGACCGGCTCGGACGTTTTCTACGGCCAGTTCCTCTCGAAGAGCGTGGACGGCGGAAAGACATGGAGCGAGCCTGTCGAGCAGACGTCCCTCGCGGACAGAATGGAGAACGGACTCCGCGCCGCACGGTACGCAACCGTGCGCTACAGCCGCGCCCATGGGAAGTGGTTTGCCCTCGGAATGAAGCAACTCTACGAGAACGACAAGGTTCCGTTCCAGAAATACGTTGACGGCCGTCCGTACGGCACTCCGATCTACGTATCGGTCGATGTCGAGAAGGGCTGCTTCGTCGATTCCAAGACGCTTGCGTTCCCCTTCGAATACGAAATGGCGCTTCCGTTCGGGCAGATGCTTGAGTGCGACAACGGCGACCTGCTCGCGTGCTTCTATTTTCGTCCTGTTGGCGCGGGGAAGAAGGGACGATGCGTCACGGTGCGCTACGCCTTCGATGAGGACGGTCTTCGCGTCGTCAAGGCCGGAACGCCCGTCGTTCGCGACGACCTTGTTCGCGGAGTCGGAGAACCGTCGCTTGCCCGGCTTGGAGACAAGGTGTACATGACGCTCCGCAGCGACGAGATGGGCCTCTGGTGCGTAAGCGACGACGGCGGGATGACCTTCTCCAAGCCGCGTCCGTGGACTTGGACGGACGGGAAGCGAATCGGGAACAAGAACACCCAGCAGCACTGGATGACGTGCGGAGGTGCGCTCTTCCTCGCCTACACGCGTGAGGACGCCGCGAACGGACACGTCTTCCGCAACCGTGCGCCCATCTACATGGCGCAGTTCGACCCTAACTGCGGCGGACTTCTTAGAGAGACGGAGTTCCCGCTTGTGCCGGAGCTTGGCGCGAGGCTCGGGAACTTCTGCGTGGACTTCACAGGAACCGAGTCGTGGCTTGTCACCGCCGAGTGGATGCAGCCGCTCGGATGCGAGAAGTACGGCTCGGACAACTCGATATGGCTTATAAAGGCAAAGTGACAAAAGGAGGGACATCGTGATGAATGAGATCAAGCGAAGGGACTTCATTGCGGGGGCGGTGACCGCCGGGGCGGCGTATGCGCTGTCGTCGGGCGCGGCGAACGCGGCGGAGGGGCGGTCAGTTGGCGGGACGTGCGCGCTGCCGGTTCCGGACGGGCCGGAGTTCGCGGGGATGGCCGGCGCATACGCCGCGCTCGTCACGCCGTACAAAAAGGACGGCTCGATAAACGAGGAGATGATCGAGCGCGTCATGGAGTACGGCATTGCGAACGGTCTGAAAGGCTTCTATCTCACTGGCTCCACTGGCGAGGGGCTTCTTCTCTCCAAGGAGGAGCGCAAGCTCGTCTACAGCCGCGCTGTCAAGGTGTCGCGAGGACGAGCGAAGCTGATTGCGCACATAGGGGCGATGTCGACGGAGGATTCCGTTGAGCTTGCAAGGTACGCGGAAAAGGCGGGATGCGACTGGGTGTCGTCCGTAGCTCCAGTCTACTTCGGGCAGACGTTCGACCTGGCGTATGCGCACTACGAGGCGATATCCGACGCCGTCGGGATACCGTTCATGATATACGCGAGGAACCAGCAGATAGACCCCGCGCGAGACGTAAGGTTCTTCGACATAAAGAACGTCAAGGGGATGAAGTACACCGGCTATGCGTACTGGACCGTCAAGATGATGAAAAAGCGCCTCCCCAAGTCGGCGATATTCTTCGCGGGCGCGGACGAACAGGAGCTTTGCGCTTTCGCGTACGGCGACGTGTTCAGCGGGTGCATCGGCACGACGGACAACATGATCCCCGCGCTTCACGCGGAGGTGTGCCGGTTTGCAGGCGAGAACCGGTTTGCCGAGGCGTCGGAGCCCATGGACAAGATCGCTCGCTTCGTGGAGCTCGTCGCCGGCGTGGACTTCTCGCTGTGGAAGTCCGCTATGCGCTACCTCGGCATGGACTGCGGCCCTGCCCGATCCCCGGCGGGCCGACGCATTTCGGAAGAAGACTACAGGGCGTATGCGGAAAAGCTCGACGCGCTTGGCTTCCTGAAGAGGGGGGATGTCGATGCGTAGGGTCGCCGCACTGTTTCTGGTCGCGGCGGAGATTTCGTGCGGCGTGGCGTCTGCGGTCGCGAACGAATGTGCGTGGACGAACGGAGCCGTCGTTGCGTCGGTCGACGAGGCGGGTAAGTACGCTTGCGGGAATCCGCATTTCCTGCGGGCAGTCGAGTTTCTGCGCGGCAAGGACCTGGCGTGCCTTGCCCCCGGCCGCCACGAAATCGACGGCACAAACTGCTGGGCGATGGTGTTCGACATCGACCTGAAGCCGTGGGGCGAACAGAACCAGTACGAATCGCACCGGGCCTACATCGACATCCACGTGCCCGTTTCGGGCGACGAGACGATAGGGTCGGTTAAGACGCCGGTCGCTGGCATCGGAGATTTCGACGAAAAGAACGACTGCGTTCTTTTCAAGACTAATGGGACGCCCCTGAAAGTGTCCACCGGCAAGTTCGCCGCCTTTTTCCCGCCGGAAGGCGGTCATGCTCCCGGTCTCACGCAGGGCTCGATCAGGAAGCATCGGAAGATCGTGTTGAAGGTGCTGTCCGGGAAATGAGTGATGCCGAAGGTGACTCCGCGAAGCGGCTGTTTCCGGGCGGGCGCTGAAACAGGCGCGGCAAATCCGCCGCGATGAGCAGGGGAGGGACAACATGACAAGAGTTACGAAAGGAGAATAATGAGAACACTCTGCGGAACAATCTTGACAGCGGCGATGGCCGCAGGGACTACGCTATTCGCGTCTGGAGATGCTGCATACGACGTCGCCGCATACGTCTGGCCAGCCTACCAGCCGGAGCCGCGCTGGGCGGAGCTAGGAATATTCGGCGATGGCATCGGCGAGTGGCAGAACGTCAAGGAGGCTGTTCCGAAGTGGGACGGCCACCGCCAGCCGCTCGTGCCGCTCTGGGGCTACGAGAACGAGGCCGACCCGAAAGTCGTGGAGAAGAAGATCGACGCCGCCGTTTCGCACGGCGTGAACGTCTTCATCTACGACTGGTACTGGTATGGCGGCAGGCCGTTCCTCGAAGACGCCCTCGACAAGGGGTTTCTCGGCGCGGCGAACAACGGAAAGATGAAGTTCTTCGTCATGTGGGCGAACCACCACGTGAACTGGCTCTGGGACAACAAGACGGCGGACAAGCGCTGGGAGAACCCTCGTTGGCGGGGTTGGGTCGGCGCGGACGAGTTCCGCAAGATATCCGAGCGCTGGATCGTGAAGTACTTCAGCCGTCCGAACTACTACAGGATAGGCGGCAAGCCCGTCCTGATGATCTACGAGGTGGGGACGTTCGTCGAAGGACTTGGCGGAGCGGAGAAAGCCGCCGCCGCGATTGCGGAGTTCCGCGCAAGGTGCGAGAAGGCGGGTTTCGGCGGCGTCCATGTCATGGCCTGCGACTTCGGGCTCGCCCCCGAGATGGTCAAGGCGCTTGGAATCGACTCCGCGACAATCTACAACATGGTCCACTGGTCGAATCCCGCAGGCAACCCCGACTACTCCGCGTGGGCCGAAAAAGGGGCGAGGCGCTTCGACTCGGCGAGGGAGGCACTTGGGGTTCCGGCGTATTTCGCGCATGCTTCGGTCGGGTGGGACACGAATCCACGCTATCCGCTTTCGTCCGTGCAGCCGACGGTGCTTGGCTCGACGCCGGAGAAGTTCGAGGTCGCGCTCAGGCGGGCGAAGGACTGGTGCGACAGCAACACGCTGGATGGCATGCCGAAGCTCATAACGGTCAACTCGTGGAACGAGTGGACCGAGGGTTCGTATCTCGAGCCGGACATTCGTTTCAAGTTCGGCTACCTCGAAGCCGTGAAGAGGGTGTTTGGTGTGATGAATGTCGGGAAGTGAAACTCTTGGACATTCGCAAAGGACTCAGCGAGGAGAGGGGATGATATTTGGCTGTCTGTTGGCCGCTGCCTCGGTGTTCTTTCCCGGGCAGCGAAACGTGTTCACCTCGGATGCCCCTGTGGCGTTCGAGGTGAATGTTCCGACCGTCTATAGAATTGCAAACGACATCGGTGGCGAAGTGCGTCATGTCGAGGCGGTGGATGCGTCGGCGCATCCGGGGCGGTTCTCGGCAACGGTCGGACAACTGCCACCTGGGTTCTACCATGTCTGGCGTAGCGAGACTGAGTGCGCCAGGTTTGCCGTAGTGCCGCCCGATCTGCAGCGAACGGCATCCAATTCGGTCGCCCAGCTCGACCTTGGGCGGAACGGCGTCTGGTCGCGCCGCAAGAACGAATTGTGCGCCGAGATGGCGCGACTGGCGGGCGTCACATGGGTTCGAGAGCGCTTTGGCTTTGGATGGGCGAGTTTCGAGCCTCGGCGTGGAGAATACGTGGTCGATCCCATGCTGGCGTACATGGAACCAGAAAGAAGATGCGGGCTGAAAGTGCTCTTTCACTTCATGGGGTTGCCGAAATGGGCCGCTGCCAAGGGGGAGTCAGGGTACGGCGCGGACTTACGCGACACATATCGCTCGGCTGTCGGTATCGCCGCCCGCCTGAACGGATTCGTGCATTGCTGGGAGTATTGGAACGAACCTGACTCCTGGCCGTTTGGCAAGGGACCTGCGGAGAACCTCGTTGCCGGGCAGAAGGCGTTTTTCCTCGGCATCAGATCGACGGGCCTTGGTCTGCCCGTCGCCATGGCTCCGCCATCCAGCATCGCCAGGCGCGATTTCATATCGGATTGCCTGGAGAATGGCATTGACGATGCCTTCGACATCTACAACACGCACGTCTACTCCCTCCCGGAAGGCTATCCAGGCATTCTCCGTTCGCATGGCGCGCTCCTGGCGCAGCATGGAGCGGCCGTGAAGGCGCGGATCATCAGCGAAGCCGGAAGCGAGGCCGCGAAGAACGATGCCGTCAAGCGTCCGCCGAGATGGATGCTCGAGGCGCAGGTGCCGGACGGAGAGACGCCTGATACCGTCGGGTGGGATCTTCTGGCGGAACGCGAGAGGGCTGATGTCTCGGCTACGTTCGTGAAGTGCTGGACGCTTGCGGCCGCGCATGGATGGAACCGGTACTTCTCGTTCTGCTTCTCCTACTACAACGAAGCGGGAGGTTCGCGCGTGTGGGGGATGCTCGGGCCGGGGCTTATCGCCACATCGACATACGCGGCGCTGGCGGCGTACAACACGCATGTCGGGTCGCGGACATGCAGGGGTGAACTGGCGGACTTGCCGCCCGGCGTGACGGGCTGGCTGTTTTCGGACGGGGAATCGAATACGGGCGTCTGCTGGGCGTCACACGAGACAACATTCCCGTTTTCCAAGGCGAAATCGGTGTTCGCCATGACAGGCGACGCTTTCCAACAGACGCCGAATACGCTCGGCGCAATGCCCGTATTCGTTTCGTTCGACTCATCTCCGCCTGTGCGCGAAGATACGGCCCCGCCTCCCGCCGGGCCAATCCGTCCATGCGCAAGCCGACTGTCGCCGATCGTACTAGACTTTGTGCGCGACACGTCTGGCGGGCGGTTCCTCGTCAACGACCAGAGACGGCATGTCTTGACTCGGCTCGGCGAACGCATAAAGGGGAAGCTTCACATATACAACTTCGGCAACAGTCCGTTCGACGGTGAAGTCAAGGGCGTCTGGCCTGACGGCTGGAAGGGAACGTCCGGTTTCCGGTTCTCTGTTCCGGCGATGGGGCGCATCACGGAAGATGTTTTTCTCGAAGCGCCCGACACGTTCTTCCGGGACGCCGTGCGCGCAGGATTCGAAACGGATGACGGACGAAGCAGGACTCGGGCGACGTTCATTTGCGCAGCCGAACTCAACGCGCAGAAGATATGTTCGCTGACAAACCTGACGGCACATGGCTACATGGCGAACCGGCTCGTCTGCACCAACGACGTCCTGGACTATGTTTTTCAGGGCAAGGAACTCAGCGCTTCCTTGACGGCGAGCATGCCGCCCCAGGTCTGCAATGCTGACGGCATCATGTTCAGCCTTGCAAGAGTAAAGGGGCAGGACGGGAAGATGGAAGAATCGTTCAGCTACATCGACGTCTACGTCGCTACGCATGACGGAAAAAGGTCACGGCTTTCGCCAAACATCTTTCCGGTCTATGTGGACAACGTGACGAACAGATGCTTCGCGATTCGCTTTGACGAGCTTAAGCCGCCGATTGCCGGGAGCGACGTGAAGCGCGTGACGCTTGAATTCAGCCGATTCGGTGCAGGGGCCGGCCGAACGTACATTCCTGACTTCAGCTTGTGGCGTGAGAAACACAAATAAGCGGCAAAATACTTTGCGATGCGAAAAGGGTATGTCGGGCGTTAAGATAAGGAGAAATATGAGAACGGTATGTGGAACAATCCTGGCGGCGGCGATGGCCGCAAGCGGGGCAGAGTGGATATCGGTTCCTGACGCGCCGGTCTATCGCGGGCCGGTCAACAACGGCTCGCGCGCGGCGGACGTGAGGAGGCGGACTTGACAGGAAAAAATCGGTATAATAATAAGCAACAATCTGCAAAAGCAGAGAAAGGAAAAGCCAAGCTATGACGAACGCAGCTCTATGGGGAAAGCCGGATGCGGGAAATCCGCACGTCCGGTTTGATGAGGGGGAAGTCGCATCATGCACCGCAGAAGCTTCGCTTCGGAGGAGACCTTGCCGAAGGCAACCCGAAGGGTGCGCAAGCAGGTGCGCGGCAACGCCGAGGCGTGGGTCTCTACTCTACAAAACACTATGCGAGCAAAAAGGGTCAGACCTGATTGCCACAGTAAATTACCACAGTAAATAAACATGGCAGCAACAAACAGAATGAAGATTGGCATGGGTCAGAGCGTCGCGGCAAATCTGCCGCGTTT